>Ga0065704_10000187_pt1 | contig 276032 bp, 325 predicted proteins | sample SwiRhicommuniRL2_FD_59091 | JGI IMG/M metagenome (GOLD analysis project Ga0065704, IMG submission 59091) | Switchgrass rhizosphere bacterial communities from Rose Lake, Michigan, USA - RL2 v2 (version 2) | ecosystem: Host-associated > Plants > Roots > Rhizosphere > Soil | place: East Lansing, MI
TCTGCGATTCAGACTTGAAGGCGCTTTTGGTACGAGCCCAGAGGCCTTCGTCCATCCGACCTGTCTTCTCCACGACCGCTTCGTTCTTGGTGTCAGCCTCAGAGATCTGACCCATCATCTCCGAGTTCTTCCAGATGTCCACGTAGGCTTCGTAACTGGTGTCGATCTTGTTGACGATGGCGTACACGTCACCCATGTCTTCGCCGTACAAACGCTTCTTGAACACCTCACGCATTTCTGCTTTGTTGGTGATCTTGTTGAGCTGTTTGTCCAGCAACTGACGACGGTGATTGACCAGCTTCTGTCCACGTTGCGCCACAGCGAACACGTCGATACCCCCGTTTGCGCGGTAGATAGACGGGATCAACTTGTGGTACGCATCGACGTCCAACTGATCCATCCCGTTCTCCTTCTCGTAGAGCGCCTTAGCGCCCTCGTAGATAGGTCGAGGGATGATGCCCATGTTCGCGGCAATGGCGTTCACCATCGAACTTACAGCGCCCCAGTAAGGGAGCATTGACGGCTTGAGGTAATAGTACTTGGACGCAGGTCGACGCAAGAAGAACTTGATCGCCTTACCTGCCATGATGAACGGCAGCAGACCGATGGTCGCTACGGAACCCACTGCCCAGCCCAATGAGTAGAAGAACCCAGGAGCACGACCCGAACGAGCCATGGAGGCCGCAGGGATCGAGTAGTAGTTGGCGTAGAACGACGTCAGACTGTTGAACTGCGGATAGCCACACCGGAAGTGCACCACCTGCATGTTGTCATCGAACTTCTCACTGTAGACTCGACCCATGCCGTTGGTCGAGTTGGCACTGGTCCCGTTGGTCCGACTGACCTTAGGGAGCAGGGTGTCTTTACCACGCCCAGTAGGCTTGGTGAGGATGTTGTGCTTCAGGTCACAGTAGCGAGTGAACTGAGGCAGCGGGTTAATGACGAAGTTACCGCCCAGGGTTGTGTCTGTGGCCTTTTGCATCGACGTGGAGTAGATGCGATTGATGGCCGCCTGGTTACCACCCATGATCTGATCGGAGGGCAGCAGGAACGCTGATTTGACCCAGCTGTCATCCAGAATGTTTTCCATGTCTAGACCTCTGAAAAAAGGAAAGGGTGAGCAGGGTTTCCCCCACTCACCCCCGTAGTTACGTCCGACCTACAGAGACCGTCCCCTTTTGTGCAGCTCTCGGGGTGTTGATCAGTGGGTTCTGCGTTGTCTGAGCAACCTGCGGTGCCGGGGCACTTTGAGCTGCATTCGGCATTACAGTCCCACCGTTCTTGACCAACTCAACCAGTTCCAGCAGCTTATCAAGCTGCCCTTGGTTGATGTCGACCAAACGGCTCATGTTGTCTGCGCCACCATACGTGTTGGTGTTCGCAGCGGCCTGAGTAGAACTTTGCACTTCAGCCGTTTTAGCCGCCATCGCCAAGCCCGCAGTGGTGTTCTGCGTTTGACGAGCGTCCGCCTTCTCGGCCAGACCGGCCGTGTCAGCGCTGGCTGGAGCTTCCGCCACAGTATTAGGCGTAGCACTTCCGCCCCCACCCGCAGGTTTCACCATGGACGGTGCTTCTGGTCCAGTGGCGGCTACGGTGGATTGGCCTTGTGCTTGCTCATCTGCGGCAGTCTGAGGTCCAGAGGCAGCTGTACTCACGCCCCCCTCACCCGGTGCCACCAATGCCTTCCCACCTTTCAGTGTCGAAGCAATCTGCATGGCATCAGGTTTACGGTGCTTCTGCAACTTCCCATCGAAGTCGTTATACACCGCTGCTACAGTCCGTGGCCGTTTGTTACTATCGTAGAAGATAGACGGGTTGGCTGCGGCTTGTTCAGGACCCACATGGTTGATCGCCGGATCGCCAGGAGGAGCTTTCAGGAAGCGCTTGGCTCCGTACGGCCCCAAGAAGTGAGCGAGGTATACGTCAGTGTCAGTGACGTTGCTCTTCACTCCTTTGATGACGTCGATGTTCTCTTTGATGTACTCCAAACCAAGCAAAGCGTTGGCCCGAGGGTCATGCTGAGTGGTGCCGGGGTTGATGCCGTACTTCGAAGCGTACTTGCCCATCAGCGACTTCCAAGTGCCTTTAATCACCTGGTAGAACGACGCTGCCGAGGAGAGAACCCCTGCGGAAGGATTGCGCGGATTCTTGTACGGGATGGCATTTGGCTTGAAGTTCGATTCTACACCAGCAATCGAAGCCGCCAAGCTAGGGTCAACCCCTACCATGTTAGCCGCCGCCATCAGCGTGCCTTTCGTAGCATCCCAACCGTCGCCAGTCGGAGCAGGCACGTCATTGATGTTACCACCAGAACCACCACCCGGATGGGTGAGAGGTGTACCCGGTGTAATGGTAGTCGGACCCGATGCCTGCGGTTGACCAGAAGCACTGACATTACCCTGTTGAGGGGCTTTGCTTTCGTCGCCACCACCGAAGACGGATTTGATCCCGCTCCACATGCTGGAGAACATGCCCTGTTCTTCCTTAGGTCCGCCTGCTCCGCCAGAGCCAGCCGCCTGACTACCTTGTCCATCCGCCGAAGCAGGACGATTGACTTGGTTGCCATCTTGCTCGATGATCTTGCCATCCTTGTCGCGGACTTGACCAGCTACTGCTGCGGAGTTCTCCGTCAGGGTCTTGTCTTTGATTTTGGTGGAGAGCATGTAAAGGGGTTCCTTCACAGTCTCATCATCATCGTTGAGGTAGTAGCCTGGCCATGGCGATTCCGAAATATCCCACACGGAGATACCGGCGTTGTCACGGGTGTTGGCTGTTTCCCTCAAGACTTCCAACAGGTCTTGCGGTTTGAGGCGCTCTGCTGCGTCCTTAGCGTCGATGTTGGCACGCGCACGAACAGACGAGCAGTACTGGAGGAACGTAGGCATGAACCGACGGTAGAACCAGACATACACGGCATCGGCTTCTGCACCAATCGGGGAGAACAGAGCCTCCGCAATGGCGTACGCCTGAGCTTCATCCTTGAAGAATGCCCGCTTCTCATTGTCGTAGTTGACCATTGGGTACAGCGCGCCCTCCAACCGGTCCAACTGGCCGACTTTGATCATGAGCATCTCAGTCAGACCGTAGACACGGTACCGCACTGGTTTGCCATCGTCGATTTCACCATCACGATTACTGCCTGCCATGATTGCAGCCGTTGCCGCAGCAGCCATGCCGCCGTTACCTGCCCACGATACGGTTTGAGCCGCCGTCAGGTTAGCACCAGTGGTTTTGCTGCTTGCCTCTACACCAGTACCAGCTCCGGATGGTTTCGAGGCAGCCGTACTTGCGCTGGATTGCTTATCAGCATTGGCTGCGGTCTTAGCAACAGCAGCAGCACTGATCCCACCAGCAGCGGCCACAGCATCGACCATGTTCTGGTTGGTTTTGTCTTCGCCTTTCTTTTCATTTTCATTGATGTATTCCTGGATCTCTCCTTTGACCTCAGCAATGACGTCCTTGACATCCCCAGAGTCCATGTCCAGTTCCTCGTCCTCGAAAGGCGAGACCATGGCATTGAACACTTCAGGGCGATCAAGCATTGCCGCCTTGTCAACGAAGCCCATGGCAACCTTACCGGTCACCTTAGCGTCGATCTGACTGAGGTCCATGGATTTGGTGAGTGCGTGCATGTTGGAAACATGAGCGAGGTAGACAGCGGAGAAACGACCAGTCAGGAACTTGATGAGACGTCCGTAGGTTTCGTTCTCTTCTGCTGGAATGCTCGTGTCGATCTTGAACAACTGCATGATCTTGTCTTGAGGCAGGCCTTGGCTGTTCACCGTGGCTTTGCCTTCAGAGTCGACCGCGGTCTGGGAAGTAAAGATCTTCTCCAGCTCGAGCAGTGTCTTCAGTTCGTCACTGTCAGTCTTGGGTTTGATCCCGTACTGAACCATGCGCATCCGTGTCAGAGGAGGCAGCTTGTCTTTGTTGCGACTATAGATGTACGCACCTACAGCGACCGCACCACCAACAACTGCGATACCGGCCAGTACAGGCGCCGATACCAGACCAGCAGCACCCAACAGGGCACCCATGGCCATCCGACCTGCGAAGCCTGCTGCCATCCGTGTCAGAGGGTTGGTCAGGATACTGCCGCCCATCCGCAACGCACCCATCCCCAAACGGCCAGCGGTTTTAGCGCCCCACCATCCGAGTTTGGCTGTGTTCTTGGTAAGCCAAGCACCACCTTTCAAACCGCCCTTCAGGATCTTGCCAGCAGTCCCCATCTTGTCCAAAGCACGACCGCCCCAGTTGGCGATCTTGCCCAGCTTGCCGGTACGGCCTGCACGACGCCGGGTCTTGCGACTACCGCGTTCGTTACCATCACCGCCACCGAAGAGATCAGTCAGACCGCCAAGGCTGTCCATGATCCCGCCGCCTTCACCTTCTTCTTCCCCTTCGCCCTTCTTGCCGCCCAGCATGGCCATGAGGCCGGCGAGTCCTCCCGCCTTACCGAACAGTCCCTGCACCGCTTGACCTTTGTCTTTCGCCATCTCCTTGGCTTTGTTGAGCATCTCGTCACGTTTGGAGTTGATGTCTTTGAAGTTCCCTTTGCGCACCTTTTCCTTGGTGACCTCTTTCAAGGTTTCGTACTGCAACTGCACAGAACGAAGCGACAGGGTCAGCATGTCTTGATCGTGATCGCCAGTCAGTTCGCTCGACACGTCAGCGCCAGCTTTACCGCCTGTGAACCGCGACATCATCCGCTTCAGCCGAGGCCGGAACTTACGACGCTGCTGTTGCAACTCTTTGGACACCATGGCGCCCTTGTCTGCCAACATCGGCGACAGGTACGCGCTTGCCTTGTTGAGCTGATTGCGACCAGCCACAGCGGCTTGGTTGGTCAACTCGCCAGCACGGGTACCTTTGAAACGACCCATCATGTCAGAGACGCGTTTGATGACCTTTCCTTTATAGTCAGCAACCACACCGCTTTCCACGAACTCGTTGTAACGCATGACGGTTTTACCCTTCGCGTCAACGATGTCACCTTGGATGTCTTCCCACTTCTTGATCACCTGGTTGGTGGCCTTGTCGCGGTACTCCCCTGCTTGGAGTTTGATCTCTTGCAGACGAGGGTGATCTTCACCCTGAATCCAGATGTCCTTGGCCATTTGTTTGGCGTTACCGTACTTCTCCTGGCCGAGCTTGAACTTCTCTTGACCCCATGCCTGAGCCTTGGTGCCCTTGCTGCGCATGGCAGCAGAGACCTTGCTCCAATCGACCTTACCGCCCTTGGTCATCTCCCGCATACCGCCGCTCTCACCATGGCAACTACAGGCTGCCAGTTTCTTGAGCAGTTCCACCGTTTCCGAATGGAAGTCACGGGATTGGGTGATGAGGGTGATAAGGGTGGACTTGTCGCCCAGGTAATGTTCTAGGCCGGAGGTTCCTTGTTGGGCACGACGGCCTTTACCGCCCATGAGATCAGCTCGATCAGCACGGCGGGTAAGATCACCAGAACCGTTAGCAGGCCCATTACCACTATCAGAACGCTTACCACCGCGATCATCAGCATTCGGCCCACCTTTCGGAGCTCCATCTGCGCTTGCTTCGTCATCTTCATCGAGTACTGATCCCCAGATCTTGTCGTAGTTGATCCGGTCGTCACGTCCCTGGCGTTCGATGTACCCCAGCTTCCGCAGGGAATCCTTACCAAGCACGTCGCCCAAGATACGAATACGATCGCCCGCTGCGGGGATCATGCTCGCCATGCTCAGGAACTTGTCACGGATGTCGTTGAAGCGCCCTACCCCGGCAGCCGACTGATCCATCTGTTCCCCGTTGTAGTCGAGGTTGAAGGCGTCAGCAATCAGGGAAGTGATCTCATCCACAATCCCAACGTCGGTGTTGGGGTATTGAGCAGGATCAACCAAGCGCTTTGGAACAAGGTCACGACCGTTCGCCAACTCATCGAGCAACTTCTGCTTGAGAGTGCGTTGGGCCTTCGAGGACATGGTGTCCCCGCCAATCTGCTTGATGAAATCGTCAGCAGCAGTCCGAAGAGAATCACGTTCCGAACGACTCATGATCTGACGGCCCACATCTTTCAGGCTTTCGCCTTGAGACGTGAATCCACCACGCACTACGTTGTAGACCTGCTTCTCAGAGTCCTTCTCGCCGGTGACTGCCACCTTGGACCAGTGTGCAATCTCCGACAGGTACCCGGGGATGATCTCAATCAGAGAACGGCGGGCAATCTTGTCGAACGTGCCGATCTCATCCAGCTTGTCGACGCTCTCACCACCCGGTCGCGAGTCCAAGGAGAACTGCGGCAGGAAGGTTTTGAACATCTGCGTCATGACAGACTTGAAGCCGGTGCCTTGGGTTTCGGACTGCGCGTATTCGTTGACCTTCTGAGGAAGACCAGTGAACGTCTTACGCAGCTTCTCGCCACCTTTGGCAATGTGCTTGTTACCGTACAGCCATGGAGCAATGTGCATCGAAGCCTGATCGCGGATCGTAGAACCGATCATCGAGCCTACGACTCGACCACCCAGCTCATGCTTATCGATGTCCATGCCCTCGGTCATGCCTTGGGCTTCGGTAAGCGGACTGATCGCACCCTGGACCATGCCAGAGACGTTGTCCATGATTTGCTTGGTGTAGTTCTGCGACCAGTTGGAGATCGTGTTCAGACCCTGACCCATCAGTCGCTGATGAGCCATCTGCTTGAACATCTCACTGCCACGGATTTTCACTGCCTCAGGGAGCGCGGTGTTGTGGCGAATGGCTTCAAGGATCTGGGCCTGTTTCTGTGTTGCTTCTGCCATCACATCCAGCAGTTGCTTTTGAGTCGCAAACTGGCGGTAGTTGAGTTCCAGCATCTTCTGCTGGTACTTGGCAGTGATCTTGTCCTGATAGCCAACCATCCGCGCCATGGAGCGGTTGATGGCAGTCAGTACCTGAACAGTGGACTTGAACCGCACCTGATCGAGGGCTTTGTCTTCCAGCTTGTCGGCAGCGTCTTGTTTAGCACGCTCCTCATCTGCGCCTGTCTTGGCCTTGAAGATTTCCGCCAACTGGGCGATGTCATTGTCTTCTTGTTCTTTCTTGTACTGTGCAGCAGATTTGACTGGTGAATCGTCGGTATCTTCCAGTGCATTGTTGAGGCGGTCAGAGGCCTTCTTGGTCAGAAGCTTGTTGCCCACCAGCTGCATGGCTTTACGACCGAACGCTTTACTGCCACGAACAAGCTGAGGCGAGTCGCCAGTCACCTTATCGTATAGCGATCGTGCGTCGGTTGCGACGTTCTCAATGGTGTCTGCGGCCAAGCCATAGCCCGCTGGCAAAGCCAAAGTCAAGGCTTTGCGCAAAGCGGCCGTGCTGGCCAGTTCGTCTTTTGCTCCGGACAGAGCGCCCTTGGCAACTCGTTCTACGGGCTTTCTCGAACTGTCGTCGACGTCGGAATCGGACTTCCACTCAGGGATGTCAAAGTCGAAATCGTCGAGGTCGAGATTGTCCAAATCGACATCTTTCTTTGCCATCGAAAATTCTCCAAATTGGCTTATTATACTAAGCCTCCTTCATACCAACTGTCGAAATGACTCCGAAAATTACGGGAAGCCTTTATGACCACTGAAGCAAGGAGTCTAATGTCTGACTCTGGCTCGGGCATTAGATACGCCCAGACTCCCGCCAAGGTCTGGCCTATGGTGCTGACTCGGGAACGGGTCGCCCGCATGACTCCGGTCACCAGTCTCGACATCTATGACGGGGCCAGTGCCGAGTTCCACGACCAAGGTCTGTATTCGACCACCATCTTTGGCCGGGTGGGTTCTGATGAACGAGACGGCAACTTCTCTTACATCGATTTGAAGGTCCAAGTCTTCCATCCGAAGATCTTCCGTGACCTCATGAGCCTCAAGTCCATCTACCGTGCTATTGTGTCCGGTCGTGAGACGGCTATCTTTGACCCGGTGGCCAAGGACTTCATCGCTGACAGTTCTGAGAAGGCCGAAACCGGCTACAGCTTCTTCGTGAAGCACTTCCCACAACTGGAACTGCGTAACACCTCCAAGTCACCGACCCGTCGGATCAAGGTGGAGTTCATCCAGAAGTGGCGTGAGTTCGCCTTGACCCGATACATCCCGGTCCTGCCCGCAGGTATCCGTGACATCGAAGTCGATGACAACGGCGTGACGACCAAGAACGAGATCCACGACCTGTACTACCGTGCACTGTCGATCTCCAACACGATTCCCGTGACCAGCAACATGGAATCGCCGGCGCTGAACATTGCCCGGAACGCATTGACCAACTGCCTCTCTGAGATCTATGACCTCATTGAAGGCATGCTGGCAGGCAAGAACGGTTTCATCCTGGACAAGTGGGCTTCTCGTAAAGTGGTCTACGGTACACGGAACGTGTTGACGGTGATGGATACGTCCATTGCCAACCTCAACGACAGTAACGCCCCAGGCTTTGACAGCACGACCCTCGGTCTGTTCCAAGTCATCAAAGGTCTGACCCCGTTGACCATCCACCACCTGCGTCGTACCTTCGGGCACCTGATTCAGAGCGGCGAAGGTCAAGCGCAGTTGATCGATCCGAAGACCCTGCGTCCTACGTGGGTGGCTTTGAGCCCGGACACCCGTGACCAATGGTCGACCCGAGACGGTCTGACCAGCGTGATCGACAAGTATCAAATGGTGGAGATGCGTACGCGTCCTGTGGAGATCGAAGGTCATTACTTGGCCCTCATCTACAAAGGCCCTGACAACACGTTCAAGGTGTTCTTTGACATCCATGAGATGCCTGCTCACCTGAACCGTGATCACGTCTCTCCGATCAACCTGGTCGAGCTGCTGTACCTCTGTGGTTACCAGTACTGGAACCGCTACTACGCGCAGATCTGTCGTTACCCGATTTCCGGCTTGGGTTCCATCTACCCATCCCGCGTTTATGTCAAGACCACTGTGGTCGGTGAACGCCGTGTGGAACTGGATGATAACTGGCAGCCGTTCGATGATGCCGAACATGTGGCGCAGGAGTTCCCTAAAACGGGTTCGACTTCCTTTATGGACACTCAGTCCCCACACTCGACCAAATTGGTTGGGTTGGCAGCGGACTTCGATGGTGACACTGGCTCAGCAACACTGGTAATGTCTCAAGAGGCTCTGGTTGAGAATGACCGTATCCTCAGGTCACGTAACCACTGGATCGATGCAGGGGGTAACCTTACATCCTCCTACGACTACGACACCATCAAGTACGTCGTAACCAACCTGACAGGACGATTCAAACATGGCCGTAATGTTTCTGTATGACCGCTACATGAAACTGTTCGGCATCCGCAGGCTGGGTGAGTTGGAGAATCCACGAGTACGACCAATCGCACGATTCGGTTTGCCTCGTGGGTCCAACGTCCACTACATGCCTGTGAATGAAACCGAACTGGGTCCGGCTGCTTCCAGCCAGATCATTCAGGCAGCGCAACGTCTGGTCTTCATCGACCATGTTCCTGACCTGCTCTCGAAGGAGGGTAACCCCCGCCCCACGTTCAAGCTCATCGCACCGATGATGCAGCAGTACCGTCGCGAGAACATGACCATCCGCCCAATGCGGGATTATGAAGCAGCGGCAAAAGAACCCCTGAACATGCTCGTAGTCAACTACGCCATGGTCGCGCAGATGTACAAGTACCAACGGTCGGCTCTGAGTCGCTGGTGGAACTGGCGTAACCTCAGGACCACTCAGTGGGAACGCTTCAACCAGCTCAAGACTGAACACGAGCGCCATCACATCATCCTGTTTGATGTGCCTCAGACTCTGCCTTCATTGTCTGATCTGCGTAAAGCTGAACGGGGCATGACTCCGACGCTGATGCAGGTGTTCAACAGTCGTGAGCGTCTGGATTTGCTCGACCTGTTTATCTGGTTGGGTGAGAACCGCCAGCGCACGCCGATGGGTCGTCTGGATGAGAACCGTCTGAGTGAGATCGAGCTGGTTATCCGTAAGGACACTGGTTGGATCAGCCTGAACCTCGGCCTGCTCAACGGCTGGCGTAAGGCTGTCACTGGTGTGTCGATGGAATCGTTCGTCGAACAACCAGTGAGTGAGGACTTCGATTTCGAGGATACCTACCAGCGTTATGTTTCCATGGAAGCGGCAGGGGATGACACCCTTGATCCTGACATGGGCGTGTCGATGGAAGCTGGGCAAGGTCTCGATCCTAAGATCATGCAGGTGCGGTTCCTGAAGTTGCTCACCAAGGTCATTGACCAGACCAACCCAGTGCAAGTGATCTCTGCTCAAGAAGTCGAAGCCCAGCAACAAGTCAGGGCTGACGACGATGCAGAAGAGAAAGCTGAAGAGCAACAGCAGCAACAGCAATCGCTGAAAGAGAACGGTGCTGAAGATCTGCTCGTTGAAGAAGAGGAAGAACTGGCTGAGTCCTTGGACGCTCCAGCTACCTCCAGCAACGACGCAGAACTGACCGACGAAGACGGCGAGCTGATCGTTGAGACCGGTAACCAGCCTACCACTGAACCGATTTCACAGATCGTGGCTGATGGCGCTACCGAACACACCCTGACCAGTTCGATCCAGAACAAGATTGACGAGTTGGTGGAGAAGGACGTCCTGACGGCTGCGCAGTATCGCCGCATGCAGCGTTTGGCTGAATCGTACAAGACGATGCCAGACCCGTGGGACAAGACCAAGACTGTCGAGACCTCCTTGGAGATCAAGCAGGAAGATCTGGTCCTTCAGGAATCTGAACCGTATCCAGAAATGGAATCGGTGCGTGACAAATCGATGTTGCAGTCTACCGTCGAGAAGATGGACAGTCAGTACATCGAGAAGGTCATGAAGAGTGACATCTTGAACGCCGTTATGTCCGTGCAGAAAGCAGGCATTGCTGTAACGGGGTACGAGATCGAAACCGTGCAAGATGCGGTCAGTCACTACGAGATCCACAAGGTCCAACTGACTCCAGTCACCGGCAAACCTTCGACCATCTCGTTCCGTGTGCCGGTGGTTGACAAGCGGGGGTCGTACACCTCCAACGGTCAGAAGTATCGCATGCGGACTCAGAAAGCTGACGTGCCGATCCGTAAGGTCTCGCCAATCCGCGTTGCCCTGACATCGTACTACAGCAAGCTGTTCATCGAGCGCTCGCAGCGTGCTGTGTTCAACTACGACAACTGGATCGCCAAGCAGATCATCGCTAAAGGCATGGATCTGGCTGACACCTCCATCACCAACGTGAAGATCGCTAACGTAGCGAACTTTGAACTCGACCTGCCGACAGTCTACACGATCATCGGTACCCGAGTGATGAGCTTCGAGGCTAACGGCCATTACTGGTTCGACTACAAGAACCGGGAGCGCAGTCGCCTGTTCGACATGAAGCTGGTGGAATCCCTTGAAGCTGAACACAAGGGAATGATCGTCGTAGGTCGTCGTGCTCAACGTTACATCATGGTGGATCGTGAGAACGCGTTCTATTTGATCGACAACAAGAACGGCCAAGTCAGTGAGTTGGGTCAGATCGAAGACATCCTTGGTTTGAACAAGGACAAGTCGCCGGTCTCCATGGCCGAGATCAGTATCTTCGGCAAGACCATGCCTGTCGGTATCGCCTTGGCGTACTTGGTAGGTTTGGATAACCTGCTGACCATGACCGGTGTCAAGTTCCGTGCTGTGCCTCTGGGTACACGGGTGCAGATGTCGGACGATGAGTACGCGATCAAGTTCCTCGATGAAACCTTGGTCATGGACAAGTCGGATGTGAAGAACAGCATGATCTTTGCTGGCTTCCTCCACTACCATAAAGCGATCCGTCAGTTCTCGCGTCACAGTTTCAACGGCAAGGACGTGTACTTCAACATCCTTGAAGCCAACGGCATCGGTTTGCGCTACCTGCGTGAACTCGACCTCATGAATGCCATGTGGGTCGACCCGATCACCAAAGGCGTCCTGGAATGGATGAAAGAGCCAACGGAATTCATCCCACTGTTGCAACGTGCGGTGGAAATGTTGGTAACTCGCCATGTGCCCAATAAGGTTGAGGGTGCTGATGGGTTGGTGGAAGGTCAAGAACGTGCGAAGGGCTACGAACGTATCCCAGGCGCTATCTACGCCGAGATGGTCCGGTCTATCCGGGTCTACAACTCGCGTCAAGGTGGTCCGACCTCGCAAGTGACCATGAAGCCTCACGAAGTCTGGACCAACATCGTACAAGACCCGGCCTCGGCGATTGTCGATGACATCAACCCGATCCAAAACCTCAAGCAGAAAGAGATCATCACTTACGGTGGCCGTGGTGGCCGCAGTGGGCGGTCGATGACTGCTGAGGCGCGTCTGTATAAGGAATCCGACATCGGGTTCATCTCGGAATCCACCGTGGACTCCGGGGACGTGGCGGTCATTACCTACATGTCTCCAAACGCGAACATCACCAGTGTGCGCGGTACGGTGCGGGCTTACGATAAAGAGAAGGACGGTGCAGCTAACATCGTATCGACCTCCGCCCTGATCAGTCCGTTTGCAGACCGAGACGACCCTAAGCGGGTGAACTTCATTGGTATCCAGCAATCTCACGTAATCTCCGCTGACGGTTATCGTGAGTCTCCAATCTCCACCGGCTATGACCACGTGTTGGCCCACCGTGTTGATGAGATCTTTGCTGTCCCGGCTACCAAAGCGGGTGAAGTCATTGAACGCACTGACAACCACATTGTGATTGCGTACGAAGACGGTACCTTCGAGCATCTGGATCTGACCACCCAGTACGGCATCTCCGCTGGTTCGGTCTACCCGCAGAAGCAAGACTCCACCTTCCAGTTGGGTGACAAAGTCAAGCCAGGCGACATCTTGAAATTCAACTCGGGCTTCTTTAAGCCGAGCCGGTTCGAACCACGTCAAGTGCAGTGGAAGGCTGGGGTGATTGCGCGTACGGCTCTGATGGAAGCGTCCTACACGCTGGAAGACTCCTCGGCAATCGATGATTGGTTGGCGGGTCAGCTGGGTTCGGAAGTCACCAAAGTCAAGACCATCGTCGTGCAATTCGGGCAGCACCTGCGTAACCTGGTAAAACCGGGCGACCACACGGACATCTCGAGTATTCTATGCACGATTGAAGATGCTGTAACGGCGGAAGCTGGACTGTTCTCGGACGAAGACCTTGAAACCCTTCGCAAGATGGGCTCGGCGGCACCACTGGCTGGTGCGGTTGGCGAAGTCTCGAAGATCGAGGTGTTCTACCACGGTGACCCGGACGACATGTCGGACTCGCTGTTGGAGCTGGTTACTGCCCACGACAAAGAACGTCGTAAGGTGGCCAAACGTCTCGGCAAACCGGTTGTCACAGGTCAGGTCGACCAATCCCTTCGTATCGACGGGAACGGTCTGGAACTCGATCACGTTGCGATCAAAGTCTACATCACTCACCGTGAAGGCATGGGTGTCGGTGACAAGGCAGTGTTCTGTAACCAGATGAAGACAGTAGTTGGTCATCGCTTGAGCGGTGTCAATGAAACCAAGTCGGGTTCTCGGATCAATGCCGTCTTCGGCGCCAAGTCGGTAATGGACCGGATTGTATCCTCGGCCCTGCTGATTGGCATGTCCATCTCTGTCCAACGCGCCATCGGCGAGAAGGCAGCAGAGATGTGGATGAGCAACGATACCAAGTAGTCGAAGTCCGGGGGCTCTAGGGCTCCCGGACCTTCCTTTACAGCGCGTCAGAAATTTACAGGAACTTGCTCATGAGCACTACTTTCGACAACCTCGCGCTTGTCGCGAATGCCATCGACCTCTCGGTTGAGATCGTGGCCAACGTGGCGGGAAACCAGATCTCCAGTTATCTGGAAGGCGCCCCGCTGAACGACCGTACCATCGCGGCCATCGCGGCTGCCGACATCAACAACGTCATCGAGGGTCGCGAGAATGCTTAACCGGATCGCCATCGATGCAGCATTCCCAGTCGCACAGCGTCTGGAAGAGCGCGGGCTCCGTCTGCTGCCGGCCCAGAACAGCCCCCTGATGTCGTTGACCTTGTCGGTCGACAACACACTGGTGGACAACAGCCTGGCTGAAAACACCGACATCGTCAGCGTGCTGCAATCGCGTGCTGGTGGTGATGCTCACCGCGTTGCCAAGGCCGACATCATCCGTCTGGCCTCTGCTTCCGTTTCTCGTCTGCATGACATCTCCCGCAACCAAGTCCTGCCTGCTATTAAAGAGCTGGCTGGCAAGGTGCAAGAGTACGTCAACGCACGTCGTCTCGAAGCTTCCCTGCCTTACTCCGTAGTGATGAAAGAAATCCCTGCGGTGTTCAGCAACCCTGCCCTGCGTCAACTGGCAGAACGTTACCCGAACCCGTCGCAGATGGATTACATCGCCCGTAACTTGGCGCCTGTTACTCTGGAGCGCGTCAAGGAACTCGTCAAGACCGGCATGGCTGGTTTCGACAGTGAACTGGACCTGTGCCTCAGCCTGCGTAACGATGAAGGCTACGCTGCGGTCATGGACGTGCTGTCGGCCAAGGCCAACGTGAACGGCATCAATCAGGATTACCTCCCGGGTGTTCTGGTTGCCGCTCAAGCGATCTACGACGAACCAGAGCCGGGTGTGAACCTGACCTTGGTCGAGTACAACGACAATGTGAACCGCCTGCTGGGCCGTACTGCTCAACTGCTGCGCGGTGCCATGCTGCGTTATGCTGAGACTGAAAAGCTCGGCATCCTGTACAGCGCTGACGGTCGTAACTCCCTGACCCAGATCGTGGTCATGGGCAAGACCTACCGCGCCATGCTGGAAAAGGGTTTGACCCCTGAGGCCTTGATCGGTAACGAAATGGCTGCACGCCGTTTCACTCAAGGTCAACTGATCGAGAACAAAACCATTCTCGAAACCATCTACAACCGCGAAATGAACATGCAAGCTGTCAAGGTGCAAACCCAGATGGCCAGCATCGTTCGTGATGCACTGCGCGGTGTGATTGGTACCGAGTTGGCTGCTCGTGACATGGGCGAAGAAGCTGTCGATGCCAACAAGCGTCTGGTCGAGCTGACTGGCAAAGTCAATGCGGCGAACTGCGATGACCTGAACACTCTGGTCACCGAGATCGTGTGCGAAGTGTTCTACCCACGTACCGATGCTCTGACGTTCATTCGTCTGATGAACCGCGTTGGCAGCACTCTGGCAGCGGACACCGATCCGCGCGAAGTGGCGCTGATGGCGACCATCAAGTACGTGAACTTCTGGCTGTGCCGTCAACTCGGCTTGGCCCAGGCCTAACACCATCATCTGCTGGAGGGGTGACCCTCCAGCTATCATCGAGAGTTCGCTATGAGTATCAAATCGAGTAAGTTCACCCGAGACGCAGCCCGTGTCCACAAAGCCTGGGAGAAGACCGCCGATGGTGCAATGGTGGCGCTCAAGCCGTTGAAGGTGTACATTCCCTCTCGGTTCCCTCAGCGCGATCTGGCCACGTTCGAAGATGAGATCACGTTCGTTGGTATCTGTGCAGTTGTGCTGGACGATCAGTACTACATGGCGTCCCGTATCTGCGCACCCATCCGTTCCGAACCCACGCTAGTGAACACCGCCGTCATCGACGATGTCGAGTACATCGAAATGCACTATGAACCCGGTGATCGGGTGATCGTGACTGATGAACTGGTGATGATCGACAACCTGCTTTATCGGATCTACGACGAGATCATTGCAAAGGGACGCGTGCCTTGGTACGTCCTTTACCCTGAACTCGGTGGGATCTTCCAAACCTCGCTGAAACATGCGGGCGTTCGGGTAGGTAAGACCCCGACGGTGATGGAAATCATTGCCAGCGTTATCTGCCGTGATACTGGCGACCTGCGTCGCTACTATCGTCAAATGGTAGAAACCTACGAAGACATCCGGTATACACCGCCGACCATCATCCCGCTTCGTAACGTGAGTTACGGTGCGACCAACACCATCGCAAAGTTAACCGGTTCCCGCTTCGACGAAGGCATGACCTCCGCCATCGTCAACCCTGGCGATCGCGTAGAGCGGACCGAGATGGTACTCCGAACGTAAGGATTCCGCCATGGATCAAAGAATCATTTATCAATGTAACGTGTTGAAGGGCATCAATAAGGTTGGGGACCTGAAGAAGCTCGACAACGGTTACTACGAAGTGCGCCTTGGTGCACTCGGTGCGTACAACGAAGCTGGTTGGCTCTACAATGAGCGCGAAGGTCGTCAACTGATGGAAGGCTCTGCCGGCCTGATGCGGATGATCAACCAGAACAACGCCCTGCGTGGCGAGAACGGTCACCCGCGCTTCCAAGCCGGTATGAACCAGCTCCAGTGGTTCGGTCGTGTGAACGATATCTTCGAACCTAACGTCTGCTTCCACATGCGTCGTCTGATGCTCGATCCTGCCAAGGACGAACGTGGTCGCAGCATCTCCATGGTGCTCGGTGAAGTCCGTGCATCGGGTAAAGAGAGCGCTTGGTTTGACCGTCAGTTGGAGAACCGTGACGAAAACGTCTGCTTCTCCATCCGGTCATTTACCGAAGACAAGATCGTCGGTGGCGTCAAGACCAAGTTCCTGAAGAAGATCGTGACGTGGGACACTGTGAACGAGCCGGGCATCCGTAACTCGTCCAAGTACGCCACGCCGTCGCTGGAATCGGCTCCTGAAGCTGGCAGCGGCTTGATCGCCCTGCCTGAAGCTGAACTGGAAACCGTCTTCTACGCCGATGCCCTGCGTAAAGAAGCCATGGCCAACCCAGTTGGTGTTGGTGCAGGCGTGGGCTTTGAGTCCGGCGCGAACATGATGTCGCTCATTGCTGAAATCGAACGACCAATCAAGGTCTACGTGCCCAGCTCCTGGAGGTGGTAAATGCAAGACACCATCAACGAAGCGTTGGTGGGGGCTGTTGAGCGGATGGAGTCAGAAGCATCTCTGGCTCCAGCGCTTTCGGTTATTTCCGACATGGCAGACGTTGCCGACAGTCGCATGGTGCTTGAGCAATGCGTAGAGCAGCTCACCATGGCAGACGGCTCGGTGGTGGATGTCTTGGAGGCTGAACAGTCCTACTTGGACTGGCGTGCTACTCACCACGATGTGGTCCGTGGCCGTGCTCAGACTGGCGATGCGCTGGTTGATGAGATTCGTGTCACCATGGAAATGCTGAACAACCCCTCCATGGAATCCGATTTGGTGCAACAGCTCAAGCGCACCTTTGGTTCCATGACGCTGACCCTGAAGACCTTTGGTAAGGATCTGATCGACATCAAGTCGAAGATCAGCCAGAACAAGGACACCATTGCAGCTTCGCCTGTCTTGCTCGATTCGGCAGCGGCTTACGCATTCTTGACCCGGGACAACAAACCGGTCAAGTTGGTAGGTTCGATTGACGAGGACCTCAAGTTCATCGACGCAGCGATGGCGCACTATCAGCGTCTGTTCAACACGTCCACTGACCTGTCCAAGCGTTTCCGTGAAGCGTGCAGTCAGGACGATGACGGTGCAATCCGGGAAGCTGTCGACTATTTCGACGAGCACCTGATTGACCGCACTGAGTTCGAAGACCTGACAGGTTTCCATCTGCTGGGCAATCGTACCGTTTACTTGGACAAACGTGGCTTCCCACAGTTCAAGAAAGACGGCAGTCCTTGGAAGTTCACCAACAAGGACACTGACGAGAATGGTCTCAAAACCAAACTCGCCAAGAAACAGATCCATGGCTTCACCATTGGCGGGCCTTTGAAGGCAGTCACCGGTGTGGTCGGTATGAACGACGTTGCTGCTAAGCGGCAAGTGTTGGCCCAAGTCAAGTCGACTGGCGGTGAGACGGATGTGAGTGGCTTCCTTGGTGTGGTTGACAAGGCGATCAACCTCAACAATCAGACCGTCAAGTTTGCACAGATGGCGGCAACCATGTCCGAGCGTATTGAACGCTTGATGGGCGACATGGACGATTCGTACCGTTTCGTGAATACCGAGAAATCCGTCGACGATAACGTCGTCCGATTGAGGACTCTGCGTGCCCTTTACCGCTCGGCTCGCCGTAGCGTGTCGCAGTACATGTTCCTGGGCAAAGCCATCGCTACGGTGATGGAGGACCATGCGTCCTACGTGTACCGCAACATCACCATCATCTCCAACGAAGTCCTCAAGAAATCCAAGTAAGGAAAGTCCCATGAAGAACTCGGTTCTTACCGCTGCCCTGAAAGTGTCTCAGGAAAGCGCCGAAGACGGCGAAGCGTTGCTGGATCAGCTGCGCAGTGAAAGCACCCCGGTCAACGCCGACAACTACGTCGAAGACCGTCTGGAAATCGAACAGGACATGTCGACCCTGGAAGAAACCGTCGTTCAGCTCGAAGGTGGCGATGAAACCGTCAGCCAAGAAGCCCTGGACAGCGCTGCTCAACTGGTTTCGGCTGTCATGGGTCGCTACGGCATTACCGTCAACACCGCGTCGCTGGAATCGGCTGACAACAGCGGCCGTGCCAAAGAACTGGCTACCCAGATCCGTGGCATCAATGCTTCCCTGGAAGGTCACCTGACCGTCGCAATGGAAAGCTACTCCATTACCGACCTGTGGGACAAGATCGGCCTGCTGAACCGTGAAGTCCCAGACCTGAAGGACAACGTCGCTGTCCTGAAGAACTACGCGTCCCAGAATGCCAAGTTGGCCATCACTCCAGCCTTCGGTCGTTCGCTGATCTACGCCTTCCGCGTCGATGGTTCCGTGCCGGACAACATTCCGAAAGCTGCCGACGACACTGCGGGCATCATCGGTGATCTGATCAAGTTCGGTACCAAGCTGGTTGACGACAGCAAGAAAGCTGCTGACATCGCCATGCGTGTTGACTGGAAAGATCAGGATGCTGCTGATAAAGCCATCAGCCAAATCAACGGTATCAACCCAGGTATCAACGAAGTGTACCGTCGTTTCGACGAAACCTTCACCATGGGTAACCGTCGTCTGAACGTGAAGAAGTTCGACATCAAGAACGCACCTCAAGGCCTGGGCAACTGGTCCACTGGTGGCTCGCTGAACGTGAGCTGGCCGAAAGCTGCCCTGCTGGACTTCGTCTTCGACCCAAGCGTCGTGACGGTGGTTCAGGGCGGTCGTAAGCGTGTCGTCAAGGTAGAAGAGCTGATCGGCGCTCTGGACAAGTTCCTGGCTGCTGCAACCGCTACCCAGCAAATGCGTTCCAACTCGCCGAAGAAGTGGACCGAGCACAAGCAGCTGGCAGTGCGCATGAAGAAAGACGTGTCGGGTTCTGCTGATGCTAAAGGCGTACAACGCGCTATCATCGAGACCTCCCGTCTGGGCTGGCAGTGCCTGAACGGCGCTGTGACTGTTCTGTACTACATCATCCGTGAGATCAACCTCGCGGCTGAGCGCGTTGCTAAAGACGCGAAGAAGAACAACCGTTCGTAACGGCTGAGCATAGAGAGGAGCCCTAGGGCTCCTCTCTATGCCGTATGTAAATGCGATTCGAATATTTTTCAACCACACATGATTCAGGTGAGATCCAAGCAATAACCTTACCTTACCCAGTCCTTAGGAGGACACACCATGCAACATGACATCGTTGAGTTGCTGGACTTCATCAAATACGCCAAAGAGAACTTTGGTAGTGATGAAAGCGCCAAGCATTACTTCGTCCGTACGGAACGGGTAGATGCGTTCGGCAAACCTTATCGTGAAGATAAGGTGAAGTTCGAGTGTGTCTTGATTCTCGGCTGGGTCACTGGGACCAAGATCGAGATCAAGGTCGTCGGCCTTAATGACGACGTCCAGTTCCAGCGAGAGTTCATCGCCGGGGTAATTGACGCTCACAAGAAAGAGAGTGCATAACGCTCTCTTTCACCTAACCTTACTCTTGGAGAGTACGATGGAAACCAAAGACTACCTGGGCTGCATGGCACTTGGCATCGCCCTGTTCGCTGCTATCGAGATCGTCTCGAGCATCACCAAACGCAATGAAGCGGTTGCCAACCGCAACAACGCAATCGCTGACCGTATCCGGAGAAAGTAATCATGAAAGACATTTTCCTTGTAGCACTGGGCATCGCTGTAGGCTTCTGGGCACGCGGTTGCTCGAACAAGCGTAAACAGCTGGAAGAAGACAACGCCATCCTGATGGCTAAACTGCGTGAAGAAGAAAATCGTAAGAAAGGAGATAACCAATGACCGGCTTTAACCCATGGATCGACGTCGCAGTAGTTCTCGGTGCCATGGCGGCATTGGGCTTCATCTGCTTCATCGGTCACAAGTACGACAAGCACCAGCAGTCCAAACTGCGCGGTGCTACCCGCTGCTAATTGAAACACCCGCGTAACCGTAAAACCCAAACCCTCATTTGCAACACCTGATACTGGAGATACACCATGTCCTTCCTCGACACTCTGAAAGAAATCGCTGGCACCGTTGTTGAAGCTGTTAAAGAGAATCCAATCGCCGCAGTCGCCATCGGCGGTGGTGCTCTGGTGGTTGGCGGTGGCGGCATCTACGCCAAGCGTCGCTACGCTGCCCACAAGGCTGCCAAGGCAGCCGCTCCTGCCGTAGCTGCCCCAGTGGCAGCAGTTGAAGGGATCGCGCCTGTAGCGGCTGCTGAAGAGGCCCCTGCCGCTCCAGCTGAAGACACCCTGCTGCGCCAGGAGTTCCAACACCCTGACCGTCCTTCGTTGACGGCCAAGGGTTAAGCATCAAAAGAAAAGGCCCTAGTGGCTTTTTCTTTGTTTGGTTTGATTCCATTCAAGGGATCTTCGATAATACATTATCAAGGTGTACAATGAACCACTTGCGTAAATAAAAACGTAGGCGGCGCTTACTGTGCGACAACACGTCGAATCAATTTCTCAACACCATCAGGAGTTACACCATGAGCGATGCTCTCAACAAAGTTAGCCAGTCCATCAAAGATCTGGGCGCAGCGTACGAAGCAGCAATCTCCTTTGACGACGACGGCGCTGCTGTAGTCCCTGAGACCTTCGTCAAAGACAACCTGGCGGCGGCTTCGGGCAACGAAGAACTGACCATGGAAACCGTGAAACTGGTTCAACAAACCGAAGCAGTCTTCGCCGGCGGTCTGGCGCTGGGTCTGGGTAATGCCGGCCTGAAGCGCATGGAAGCCAACAAAGACGTCGAGCGCGTCACTTCCTCCCTGGACTTCGGCAACAACACCATCCGCGCCTCCGTCGATCGCAAGATCATGGTTCGCGCTCCTGGCTCGTCCGAAGAAAAGCCGAAGTACGGCAACGTCTCTGTCAAACTGGATTCCGGTGCTGCTGCCAAGCGTGGCGACCTGAAGCGTATCGTGACCCACGTGTCCGACAGCTTCGCCGCCGCGTTCAACAAGTAACACTGCGCCCCGGCCTACACCCAGTCGTCTAGCGGCGACTGGGTGTTTATGTTGATGATTTTTTCTCTGCACAAATACCAAGGAGTGACCATGAGCAAGCTGCAACAATTGAAAGATGAACTGGATGCTATCGGCACTGGCCTGCGCAACGATGGTGTTTACTTCCGCTTGATCATGACCGACGACATCGACAACATGGCGGACATCCGTGAGCGTGCCAAAGCCGGACTGAACTGGCTTGGTAAAGTCGACAAGGAGAACGGGTTCTTTTATGGCCAGTGCATCCGTCAGAGTCTGCAAGACCGCATCGACAATCTGGTGCGAGACTTCAAGCCACAACTGCTCGAAGTGATCAACGGCGGTGAACCCAACTGGGCTGAGTTCGGCATCGACGTTATTGACGACAAGGCACAGAAAGCCTACCTGATTCTGTTTAACCAATGCTGCGCCGGTTTCTACCTGAGCGTACGCATTCATACGCCGCGCCACGAGCGCCGCCAGCGCACGTCTCTGCAAGACGTGACCCATCGGGTGCTGATGGCTCCAAAGCCCGCTCCAAGCCATGAGAAGGCCTCTGGACGCCGCAAGAAGTTCACCACCATCCGCCATCACGTCAACTGAGGTGTCTATGGATTACCTGGCCCCAATGGCCGGTGCGTTGGTCGGGATTCTCCGCACCATGTCCGACCGCATCGAGATCGCGATCAACAAAAAGGAAACCTGGACCTACCAGTTCGGGAACTTCCCTGCGTACCAAGGTAACAACACTATCCGTGACACAGTGGACTTCGACAACGACTTTATCAAGTTGTCGTTTCATCCATCGGCTACGGAAGGGTTCAACCTCACCATCATCGTGGGTTTCGATGCAGCGGAAGGTGAAGAGGTCGGTGGCCTGATCCTGAACATCAACACGGTCTCAGGCGATTGCCTGTTGACTCACCCGTGCGAATGCCCTCATCCGCCCTTCAGTGACCTCATGGACGTCGGCAGCGTGATCAATGCCATCGCGGTGTTTGACCTGTGCATGAAGCTGGAGCAGGAACATGCTGCTGAGTTGACCAAGGCTCAAGAAGCCCTCGATGAGCGCAACCGGCGGAAGTCGCAGTTCCGTGTGGTGCAGTGATGGATGTCATTGATGCCTACATTGACCCTAACCCTAGTTTAGAGTCAGGGTTCAACCACGTTCTGCTAGAAGCCGCTATAAGGGCCATAGAGGACGATAGCGACGTACCGGTATACTCGGTTGACCAGAACGTCGATATACGCGCCATGGCACACGTGAAGAGCATTGAGGCCCTGCGTGACCTGATCCGCGATCCTGGATTCGAACTTGACCTCAATAAGTTCCCAGGAAAGCCGATCGAATACACCACACCGTATCAGCGTGACGTCAAACGTGGTTGGCAAACCAATCACTTCAAGATCTCTTCCAGTAAGGGATGGCTGATCCTTGATTACAGTGTTGAGCCCCAGATGGACCTGCGTAAATAGATGGAGGGCCTAGCCCTCCCTTTATGCCCAGTCGATTGAAACTTTCTGTAGCGATACATGATACTGCTGAGTAACCCATCCCACCAAGGAGTGACACAATGCAACCTAAAGCTGAAGTGAAGATTACCCACGGTAAGGAAAGCATGACCAAGTCTGGCAAGATCTTCTCGATCTTCCAGTTGCTGCAAACCGTTGAAGGCTGGATCAACGTCGAAGGCACGCTGGTCCAGTTCCAACCTCTCGAACTGTTCCGTGTGCGTCGTGGGCAACGTGGTGCCATGAGCGTCGAACTGGAGCTGGGCGAAGATCGTTTCGTACCGCTGGGCATCGGCGAGGACAAGCAGTCCCTCGTGGTAGTCGAACCCATCACCGGCAGTACGCTGCTGATGAACTGGTCGCGCACCAGCCTCGAAGAACAAGCCAAGGGTCTGGGCAGTGCAGCAGATGGCGAAGATCGTCTGCTCAATACCCTGCTCGGCGATGGTCCGGTAGAATCGAAGTGGGGTAATGGCAAACTCAATGCCGTGCTGCATTTCCAGAACCCTACCGATCTTCAAACCCTGAGCGAGTTCCGCAAGGAAGAAAACTTCGCCACTCGAGTCTTCGCCTGCATCGCGCACAACGTCGAATCCCTGCGTGAGCCTAACTCGTTCGCACTGGAGTTTGATGTGCTGTTGGATCAGACCAACGCATACCCTCACGTTATCGTGATCGGTGATCCGTGCACGGTCTTCCGCCTCGACCTGGATGTCAACGACATGTTTGCTGTGTCGCGCTTCCCGGCCGGTAGCGAAGAAATGCCAGACGGCTCGAAGATCCGCGTTCGCATGTCCGAAGTCACTCGCCTGACCCACGACAAGCAAGTGGAACCAACCCGCATCGAAACCAAGATAGCCTCGGCTGATTACATCCCTCACTCCAAACAGGAAGGGGCTGAAATCGAAGAGCTGCTCGGCGAAAGCGGACTGTCGAACATCATCGGCAATATCCTGGCCAACGATGTATCCCCACTGGCCCGTAAATGGCTCAATGGCTACATCGTACGCGTGATCACTGCGCCTGCCCACTACGCCGACAAGGTACTGGTGGAACGGCTCAATGCCCGTGAAGAAGCTGAAGGACGTGGTGACATCTACCATGTTGGCAGCCGTGGCGAGATCTCGCTGGATCGTCACCGTGTGCGCTTCGAAGAGTTCCAGGGGCCGATGTTCAGCCTCGAGAACATTACCTTCTCCGAAGCCGCTGGTGAAGGCCGTGTGTTCGGTGGTCGTCAAGGCTATGACACTCGTGGCATTGTTCGCCGCCACGTGGGCGCTGGGCTGTCTCGTGAGGAAGAGCGTTCGGATACTCCGAAACGTGCTGACCTTGAAGTTGGGCTGCATCGTGAAGAGCGTCCATCGAAGATCCCCACTCGCGAGTGGATTCCTCAAATGAACCAGTGCGTCTTCATCGAAGATGATCCGAAGCAGGAGATGTACTACATCGCCGACTACGATCAAGCTGAGCACAAGTTCCTGCTGATCCCGGCTGATAGCCTGCGTCGTGAACGCATGGCCCGTCAGATGCCGTCGGGTTCGAAGGATCATTCCCTCCACAACCTCAATGGCCAGATCCCCGTAGAGCCGGGTCGTCTGCGTCCATTCGTGTTGTTCCACTAAGCCGACACGGCATACAGGGCGGGCCATTTGGCCCGCCCTGTATGTTCTTTCTTTTTTCTTTGCACCAAGCCTTACAGCTTGATGTAAGTGCGGTTGAAGTCCGCTACCTGCTCGGTGAAACCAACGTTGTGTTTGGCAACATCGGCTTCCACGCCCGTCGCGAACGACGGCTTCAGGTTTGGAGAGGTACCGGTCTTCGGCATCGCGTCCAGCAGTTGCTGAGCGAAACGGTCGACTGCGACACCTACCTGCTGCATGCCGGTCCAAGGGATCGACAGCACCAGCTCTTCACCATCAGCCGTCTTGTCACGGCGGCCAGTGAAATCACCGGCAGTGGTTGGGTACATGTTGGTCATCAGCCATGCCGAGTTGACCTTGGTGAAGGACGGGTCCGGCTCGAAAGCAATGATGCTCATCGAGTAGATGTCCGGCAGCAAGTCGGTAGGCTTGTTGACACGGGTGGAGATCCCAGGCACCTTCGAGTCAGGGTCCATGATCAGCTCGGTGATCCAGCTCTCGAAGAAGCGCTGAACTGGACGGCCGTACTTCTCACGGATGGTCATCGATGGGTCGGAACGCTGACGCGTCACGTTGCTTGGGGTCTGTTGCATTTCGCCAGCACCCGACACCGGAGCTTCGACGCTGTTCACAGTCAGGGTACGGTTGAAGCCGTCCCAGGTCTGTGCGTGCATCTCAACAATGCCTTTGAGGGCCTTGTAGTAGCTGTCCGGGTTGTCCAGGTATTGGAAACCACGTGGCGCTTGCAGAACCTTGATGATCAGGTTGCGGCGCACGTAGTCGGTGTTGGCGTGGAAGTAACGGAGGTCAGACTGGTAGGCGTTCTGCCCACCAATCGCCAGGTTGACCATCGGCGAGTTGTTGAACTCGCCGTAGCCCAAGCCGTTACCGAGCAGGGTGTCGCGATGACGGACGGTCATTACTCAGTCTCCGTACCAGGACGACGGCCAGCAACAACGGTCAGAACCTCAACCGTCTTCATGCCGTCGAAAAGACCTTCGATGTCCGTGTGCCAGCTGTAGCCGCGCTGGGTGTCAGCCGCGGTGTAGTAGGAACTCGGGGTGATGTCCGCACGACCGTCGTAGCGATCCTTGATCTCTTCTTCGATGAAGCGGTCCACGTTCGTGGCGTATTCAGCAGCAGTCATGCGGCTGTCACCAGTGAACATGCGCCAGGCCAACTCACCGATACGGTTGAGGTGGCAGCAGATCGCCATCGGGAAGAACGAGTTGAGGACCGACGTGTTGTCGTGGTAGACGGTCTGGATACCAGGGAAGAACACTTGACCGCGGTGGTCGAAGGGCTCTGCCGAGCTGATACCAGCTTGCCAGTCGGTGTTGCGTGGCTTGACCGGACGGAACTTGGCGTTGTGGTCGACGAAGCGAGTCACAATGCGGCCAGCCTGGCCATCAGGCGCGTAGCCTGCTTTCATGCGAGCGCCACCCATGTAGGTAGCGACCTTCACCGCGAAGTCCACAGTGAACGGCAGGATGCCGTCGTACTCGGAATCGAGGTAGGTACCAGCGTGCTTCATTACGATAGCACGGCAGGCGCCGGTGTTGTAGAACTCGGATTCAGGAACCAAGCTCAGCGCGTTACGCAGGGTAGCGCCGATGCTCGAATCTTCTTCCGGAGTGTTCAACGGCTCCAGGACGTCCTGAGTGGAAGCCAGTACCCATGCGTCGGGACGCACGGCCATGACGTTCGACATCAGACGCTTGGTCGGCAGGGTGTAACCGGTGTCGATGAAGCTCGACATCGGGAAGCTGGCACGGTCAGCGTAAGGCACATCGCCTTCACCGAACACGTTCAGCTCGCCGTTCACCGCTTCGTCGTAAGACTCAGGGGTCACGGTACCGTCTTCACCGCCTTGCAGCCAGTGAGTAGCGGTCTCGCCGAACAGCACACCACCGGCCGATGGACCTTCGATCTTCACAGCGTAATAAGGCACGCCGTTGACGTTGGTACCGCCGAACAGGTTGATCGAGTGCTCTGGAGTGACTTCGCTTTCGATCAGACCGAAGTCTTTCTCGACGGCGTAGATCGCGTCCAGGACGGTTTTCAGGTGAGCGTTGTAGACGTAGAACGTCTTCAGCGGACCATAACCGGAGAACACTTCAGGGTCGTTGTTCTCGAACGCCTTCAGCACGCGCTTGTCGTAGCTGTAGTTCAGGTTGGACTTCGGATCGACCACACCTTGCTTGAGGGAGAACTCGACGAACGGGTTGCCGTCCAGGTTCATGCGGACTTGGCCGGTGCTGTTCACACTGGCACGTTCCAGGATCGACAGGCGGTACACGTACGCACCTTGGCTTTCGATCAGCTCGGCGTTAGCCGGAGTCGACGAAGCGGTAGTCGGAGCAACCAGACGCAGACCGAAGTTGGAACCCTTGGCACCGTCGAAACGGGCTTCCACGTCCATCAGCGGATACATGGTCGATGGCTTGCCATCCCAGTTGGTCATGGTGCCAGTGGTAGGCGATGCTTTACGCACGCCGTCTTCACCGTCGATCTTCTCGACAACGAAGCGCAGGCGAACACCTTCAACCGGCTCACCAGTAATGACCAGCGCGCCATTGGTACGTTTGAAGGTACCGTCTGGATTACGCTCGTATTGATCGATCTTGTCATCGACCATGTCAACCCAGATACGCAGGTTGGCAGTTGCAGCGCCGATCGCTTTCAGACGACGAACCAGAGCCATTGCACCGGTCTGCATGACCTTCTGCAACATGGCGCCTTGGTGGCTCAGGAATGCCGAACCAGCGTAGAAGTTGTCGGCACCGTAGATGGTGCTGAAGCCAGCTCCGCTCACCAGCATAGCGGTGTCAGAGGGACCCCAAGATGTGAACAGCGGGGTCCACGGCAGAAAGATCGGCAGATCGACGATCTCCAGCGGTTGACCCTGACCGCTCACATCTTTAAAACCAAGAACTTCCGTTCTCGGCAAAGACGAAGCCATCGAAACAGACGACATGTTCATGTCTCCCATGGGAAAGAATTTCAACTTCGCGCGTGAAGTTACGAATGGTATGGCCCTTGCCTACATTTAAAAACCGTAGGATTCGGTACTCGATGTATTCGATACCATCACCACATACTATTTTGTTATTTTTTACTGGTTGCGACAGAAGAGGTCGAAGATGATCACCAGCCCCTGGAACTCCACCGTGCTTCGCCAACACAGAACTGGCGAAATTATCAGCGAACTCGCCGTGGCAAAAGCCATGGGTGGGTTGGTCGCTGACGGTCCCGCTGTTGTTCTGGTTACCCCGGCAGCTGAGAAGATTGACACCTTCATTCTGCCGATCACATCCGAAGAATACGGCAGCCGTAAGCTCAACGAAAACGGTGTCGTGTTTATGGACGGTCGTTCGTTCATGCGCAAGGAACAGCGCTCGGCTACAGGCTTTATTGTCGCCAACCAAACCCAAGCAGACTTTGTGGTCCGTCTGGGAGAGCTGACCGCGTTGTGGGTTAAAGACCTTTCTGTACGTGATGACTTCCTGCGGGTGGGCGATTTGGCTCCCCAGACTTTCATCGCATGGATCGCTGGACTCATCACAGGGCAGCTCGGCGTAGACGAAGTAGCCTCGCGCGAGATTCAGATCATTACGGGACTTTTTTACATCCATCAGTTTTATGGCGCAGATGTAGCGCTGTCGACTCATGGTAAAGAGACCGCGATGAAACTGATCCAGCGTTGGACTCGCGCTCCGATTCAATTGATTCAAGGGATCGTGGCAGTGGCTGAATACATGCCGTTGCTGGAAAACTACGTGGCTGAAGTGCGCAAGCAATTCGCTTCCAACACCCGCATCATCCGTATCAACGTGGGTTTCATTACCATGTCCTTGGGTCGTTCGTGGTTTGGCTGGGGTGCGCAAGAACTTTGCGGCGTAGCGCTCGAATACCCGCCTGCTTTCTTGGCTCTGGTAGAAGCTGCGTCGAACACCAAGGTATGGCGTAAGAACCACCTCGGTGGTCTCGTCCAGCGCTTGGCTGTTAATGAAGCAGGCATGCAGGCGTTCGGCAAGTCCATGGAGATCCTGGCTGGTAAAGTCCGTCAGATGTCCGTGTCCATGGAATCGTTCGAAGCAGGTGCTCCGGCAATCCAAGCCGACATCGACAAAGCCCAGAAAGACTTGGGCGTGAAGTTCGCTCCAGACTACATCGTCTTCCTCAAGAAGTTCGGTGTGCTGAGCGTTGGCAGTCACGAGATCTACGGTCTCGGTCCTAAAGCTGGCCACCTCAATGTGGTTGCCGGTACTCAGGAAATCGCCAAGTACTTCAAGACCAAAGGCCTGTACGTGATCGAAAGCGTGGGCGTGGATTCGGTGTTCATTGCAGCCGACTCCAAGGGCAACCTGTACGAGGTAAGCCCGGCTGGCGAAACGCCAATGAAGACCACCTTCAGCAAGTACCTGGATGAAGTCATCGCAGGTAATGACTGATTACTCAAAAGGGCGAGTGTCATGACCTCCGATGATTTTCTGATCAACCATGCGTACAAGAACGTGTGGTGTGCGCCGGAGCAGGACCGGCAGCACATCTTGCGTCCTGCACGCATCAGCCCTAAAGTCGGGGCTCGGGGAAGTGTTGAGGTGCTGTGGACGCGCTTTAACCTCCCAACCGCCAAAGAACGCTACCACGTGTTCCAATTCGGTAACATCGCCCTGAGCAATCTGGACCTTGACCTGAAGCGGAATACCTGGACAGCCGTCAGCAGCCAGATGGTTGACTCCGTCTTGCTGATCGACATCTACACCGAGAAGGGTCTGATGGTCCCTCGGCGTCTGGCGTACTTCCTTTATACGAACGACGGCAACCTCGTGATCGCCATCGAGAACCTGCTCACCATCGGTGATTTCGGTCAAGAGAACGTCTACGTTCGGTTCTACAGCAACGCCTTCTTCGATCGGGACGACATGAACGATCCGAACGAGGGCATCGAGTACCACTTCGCTAATCCACTGACCGGCTCGCAGATCAACGCCTTGACGTTCAAGCTGCGGGACCTGCGACTGAAGTCGGGCTATTGCTTTGCTTTCGTCAATGGCTGGCGTGTCAACGAACTCAACGTGAGCACCGTCGCTAAAGGCGACTTGGTCGAGATCGTACGTGACAGTTCGGTGGTGCGGGTCGAGGAATGGGACGTTAAGGACCTTCCGGTGTTCTTGTCGGAACTGGACCAGAAACAGAAGTACCTCCTGCACCCCGCGGTGAATGAGGACGACTTGATCTGGTACCGGGATGACCAAGAGATCTTCTTGATGTATAAGAAGACCCCGTACGTGCACAAGGGCGTCTACTACCACAAGAACGTCGAGGACTCGGTGCGCATGGTGACTCACCGTGACTATTCGATCCCGACAGCTCAAGTGGACCGCTTCCTCAACCAGAACCCTAATTGGGCAGTGAATAATCAACTCACGGTGCAGATGTTCATTCGTCGCTCCGGGATTGACCGTTCCCTGATGAGCGAGGCCCATCACATCAAAGAGCTGTACAAGCTTGAAGGTGCTGCTTGGCAAGCAGCCGTGATGGGTACTGAGGCCGTGGTGGACGTGTGGCGGATTGAGGAACTGGAGAAATCCCAGTACACCGCTTTGATGCGTGCACCTTCAGCGACCATCACTCGTCAAATGGTGGAAGCCGCTTACGGCTACAACACCATCACCCGGATCGTGGCGGATACGCCGCAGAAGATCGCGACACCCAAGGCTTGGACGGAGTTGCCGTTCGGTCTGCGTGGTGAAAGCACGGTGTACGAGTACGATGTAGCTGGACGCCTGCTGGGCTGGTATCTCAACCAGAATGTGCAGAACTACGTGCCACGGTCTGCGGCAACGCGGTACATCGAAGGCATTGTGGGACGTGGCACTGATGTCCTGACCACGGTCTACGCCAAGAACGCCAAGATCAAAGCTGGTCTGGCGTATCGCTGCTACGTCTGCCCGATCGAGAACGCGCTGCCCACTGGCGAATGGATCGATGTCACCGACAAGACCACGCATTACGACCTCATTGATGGGGAAGTGGTGTGGAAGGTCAACCCGCAGATGTTCTACACCGCGGTGAAGTTCGACGACTCCTTCCTGACGTACAACCTTGAGTTGGACTACGCCGATGGATTGCTACGTTTCAGTCTGAACGTGAAGGAGATCCGGATTGACGGTGTTCTTTACGAAGGCTTGGTGGAAATCCCAGCGGGGCTGCTGGAGATCTGGTTGAACGGCTGTCCGTTGATCGAAGGTCTTGACTGGTTCATGGTCGGTAAAGAGATCGTGATCGTCAACAAGCAGTACCGCAACCAAGTGGACACGAAGAACATCATCACCATCCGTCACACTGGCTTCTGCACCCCGGACATGAAACGGGTCAAGGAGTCGGAGTACGGGTTCGTGGAGAATGGTCTGCTGTCTCGTAACAACCGCTGGAACCTGCGTGATGACAAAGTGGTCCGTGTCATTGCTGATGGTCGGATCTGGAGCCGGGAAGAATTGAGCTGGGCAGAAGACCGCCCAGGAGTAATTCTGGAAAACGTGCGTAATGGCGCGCCATATCAGGTTACTGAACCCTTGATTCCGCTGCGGGGCCTGACGTATCAGGACGCGTACGACATGCGTGAAGTGGCCGAGGCTACTGACAAGCAGATCGAAGACTACATGACTGTGAAGGTGGGTGAGGTGCCTCCACAAGAGGTCAACCTTATCCCGCATCGCCACACGCTGTACAGTCCATTCGTGGGCAAGCTGATGCATGATCTGATCAGCGGGTACTTCGACCAGATTCCTCTGACCGAGTACTACAGTGACGTGGATGTGCGCAAGTGGTGTGAAGGATACGTGTGGTTGCTCAAGTACGAGCCGACCTCCAAAGGCTTTGATGAGCGTTACGTGAGCATCAGTGCCCATGAGCGTAATGAAGTCTTCCGTCTCCCGATCTACCAGTACAACTTCTTGGCTCGTGCGATCCGTGTGATGCTTGACGACAAAATCGACATCACCAACGCCATCGTCATTGACCACCTGCCCATCGATTAATCTCAGGAGCACGGGGACTCGGTCCCCGTGATGAATACATGAGTACTGTTGAAGACATTCCTCTGGTAGGTATTGTCGATCTGGAGCGTGAGCCACGAATCTGGTTCATGCGTCAGATCTTCACGGGCAAGCCAGGCACTGGTTTGTATTGCCCGAACGTTGATGACCTGATCATTGACCTGACCTCGGGTTGGTACCTCGTTACCACCATCGACATCACCACCGGCAAGTGCACTTTCATTCCGTGGAAACTGCCAATGGTGAGCGAGAACAACGTCGTCGTCGACCAGTTGCTGGGCGTCGGTACCGGTTCTCAAAGCGAGACCTGGCGTGTGTACATCGACACCCGTCAAATGCCGTACTCGATGCAGATCGACGGGCGTCTCCACCTGTACCGTTCTGATGCGGACCACTACAAGGTCTTCCTCGGTACGGACTTGACCGACAACGGCATCCTGATCTCAGCCTCCTATTCTCCTTCGGGCGAGTATGAAAACGAGAACATCGGCCTTGAGCATGTGGGTCACGATGACATCAACAACTGGGCGATCTGGGCGCCGAAAGCCGGTAACACCAACCGCAAGCTGAACAACGGCGAAGTGGTCACGGTGGTGCTGTACAACGCTGTCGGTAACGCCCTGAGCCATTCGACCATGTTGGTGGAGAACACCACTCTGGTGCGTCGTACGGCGGCTGGCCGCAAGCAGATCCGTTCTGTGGGCCTGCGTTCTCCGTACCTGTCGGAATCCGATCCAAGCCAACTCGTGGTACCTATCAACGTCGACCTGCGTACTGTGGTCATGACGGGTGTGGTGCGCTACAACACTGGCGAAGAAATGGAAATCCCAGTGGTACTGGACGGCACCGGCAAGATGTCGTTGCATGGTCTGCGTTGGTACTCGCCGACTATCCAGACTTACGCTCACAAGCTGACTCTGGCGTACAAGTTGGCCGATGATGAGTTCTCTCTGGAGCACGGTATCACGGAAAACGGGTTCATCACCGAGCCGTTCACCATCAAGGCCGTGGCGGCAGACAACGCTTATAGTGTGCGTCTGTACGCATTCCCGACCTGGAACGATCCAGCGTCGCGTTATGACCTCGATTTCTGGCTCTTCAATATCGACCGCGATCAGTACTACCGTGTACCGCGTTCGGTGGTGGAGACCCCAGACAACGAAGTGGCCTTCGACGGTAAGGACTTTGTGTCCCGTCAGCGCCTGAAGTTCGGCGTGTTGCTCAGCAACGTCGACCCGATCTTCCCTGAACACAAGTTCGTCCAATCTGCCGAGTTCTCGTTGATGAAGCCCGGTTCGGAGAAAGGCGACAAGTGGCAGGTCAAGTGCGACCCGTCGCAAGAGAAGTTCTTCGGTGCAGGCGTTGTTGCTAAGAACCGCTTCGTCAACGTCAACCTGTCGTACCTGGATCTGAAAGCGGGGGCTACTGATCTGGACGGCTGGTTCAACAAGGTCTACTACCCACTCAACCACCTGTTCGATGACACCAGTGAAGTCCAAGCGCTGGAGCCTACGCACTTCGTTATCCACACGAAGACGCGTGAGTATCCGTTCGCCGTGACTCAATGGAATCAGGAATTCCCGATCCTCAACGACGTCAAAGTCGGTGAAGCCATCTACATCCGATGGATTCGGGAGACCTCTAACGCCCAGCTTCAATTGGGCGTCACTGGCTTGGCCGTCGAGCAAAGCAACTGATTGGTGCATGGGGCTGCTGGGGAAACCCGGCAGTCCTGTGTTCCGTATGTTGTCCTGTCAAGGAACAGTCATGGAAACGATCCTCTTTAAACAAGACTGGGACCGATACCCTACGGCCATCTGGGATACCCAAACTACAAACACCTCGTTCCTCGAGTTCTCCTCTCTGCTGAAACACATGGGGGTGCAGAACCACTTGTTCATGCTGGCTCTCATGCAGCCAGACCTGCAAGGCGTCGATCCGTACGATCCGTTCTTGACGGACGAGATGAAACTCAAGATCAAAATTGAGTGCACGTTCAACCCGTGGTACTTCATTCGTGAAGTCATGCGCGTGCCACCTGCTGCTGGTGATACGCCGGTTGTCCTCCAGGCTAACCGAGGTAACATCTCACTGTGGTGGAGCTTCCTGAACCACATCGACTACTTCCTGGTGCAAATTCGTCAGACCGGTAAGTCGCTGAACTCCGACGGCATCTCGGTATGGTACCAGATGTTCGGGGCACGGAACTCCCGTTCCAACTTGTTCACCAAGGGTGACTTGTTTAAAGAACACATCGCCCGTCTCAAGAAGCTGCGGGGCTTGCTGCCGAAGTATCTGGTCAACATTGTCAAGAAGGACACGGACAACCAGAAAGAATTCACCAACATGTCTCAGGGTAACCGCATGGTGGTGTACATTCCTCAGAAGGACGAGGAAGCGGCACGTAACCTGGGTCGTGGTCTGACCACCCCACACTCCCACACGGACGAAATCGCGTTCCTGAAGAACGTGCACATCTCCCTCGGCGTTATGCTGGCGGGTGGTGGTGCTGCACGTGAAGAAGCAGCGCGCAACGGCTTGCCGTACGGTAACATCTTCACCACTACTGCTGGCGAACTGGATACGGACGAAGGCGCTTACGCTTACGACCTGATGACAGGCGGGGCAGAGTGGAACGATCACTTCTACGACTGCGAAAACACCGAGCATCTGTACGATGTGGTGCGTAAGCAGTGCCGGAACAAAGACGCGATCCTCATCAACGGTACCTTCAACCACAAACAGCTCGGTAAGACCGATGCCTGGCTGCGGCAGAAGATCGCTGAATCCCGTCAGACCGGTGACAACGTCCGTCGAGATTACCTCAACGAATGGACGTCGGGTAACGCCCGAAACCCATTGTCGAAAGACACCCTGCGTAAGATCCACGCCAGTGTCACCAAGCCGATGTACTTGGAGATCGACAAGCAGGAGAACTATTCCATCCGGTGGTACATCCCGGAATGGGAAGTACATCAAGGCATTCTCAATCGCGAACTCACCATGGGCATGGATACCTCCAACGCCGTGGGCCGAGACAACATCACTGGTGTCATTGTCGACAACAGTACACTCGAAGTAGTGGGTGCATGGACAGTCAACGACTCTAACCTCACGGCCTTTGCCATGTGGGTGGGTAAGATTCTCGTCCGGTTCCCGAAACTCACCATGGTACCTGAATCCAAATCCACCTGGATCGGTATCTTGGACACCTTGCTTCTCACCATGCCTACGTTCAAGATCGACCCGGCTAAGCGTATCTACTCGACTCTCGTGGATGCCAAAGACTCGTCGCCAGAAGACCGTAAGCGGTACCACGAATACATCGGTGACCGAGACAACTACCGGTCGTACCGGAAGTACTTCGGCTTCCCCACCAACTCCCAGTTGCGCGAGATCATCTACGGTCCTGTGCTGCAAGAAGCAGCCAAGAAGACCGGTGCGGTGGTACGCGACGCTAAACTCCAGAGTGAGTTGTCTCGCCTTGTAGAGCGGAACGGTCGTATCGACCACGATGCTTCGGGCCACGATGACCACGTTATCAGCTGGTTGCTCTGCCACTGGTTCCTGACCTATGGGCGTAACCTTGAACACTACGGCATTACCCTGAGTGAAGTGAAGCGTCGTATCTACGAAGCCGAACACAAACTCTCGTGGGAAGAACAACGCCGGTATGACCAACAGCAGAGCGTCCGTGATGAGATCACTCAATTGGGTGACCGCATCGGCCAAGAACGCAACACGTTCGAGCGGATGAAACTGCAACATCGGTTGGAACTGCTGTTGCTGCAAGTCAGTGACGAGTTTGAAATGGAAGGCACGATGTCCCTTGACCAGATCAGGGAAAGCAGCCGCGAGAAACTCAACATTGCTAACCGGAGCTTTGGCCCTGGTCGCACGCTTGATGTGGACCGTCCACTCAACCTCAACATTGGACAGCGCAAGCAGTTCAGAATGCCTAGCCAGAACTACGTGATCCGGTGATGCAGCATACAGGGCGGGGATTACCCCGCCCTGTATGCTGTCTTAGCTTTTCCGGTAGTAGTTCATGGTGATAGTGCGAGCCACCAAGTACAGGATAGCGCCAGTACGGATCGACGACACCAAGTTATCGTTCTTGGTCTTCACGGCCTTACGCACCACTTTCTCACCGACTTCCCGCATGCCCAGTAACAGGTCATTGTTAGCCCGGGAGGCTTTGTACAGATTGCACAGTTTGGTGAGCAGTCCAGGAATGTCCCGAACGTTGATGGTATTGCGATTGGTCGCGATGTAATCGAACAAGTGCTCCAGTGTCAGGTCAACCAACTTGGTCACCTGTGGATCACCTTTCAACTTCGACGAGTGACGGGTCATGTATTCGAGGCACTGCATCATGTTGTGCAATGGCAACTTCGGCATGCAGCCAGCCACGATCTCGGTCAGTTCCGGGATGATGAAGCTGTTGCGGTCCGTCATGACTTCGTCAATGTAACGACGATAGATCGAGTAGACGTTCTTGGTGTTCTTGACCACCACTTCACCGTCCATGTTCACCGTGGTGTTGCTGTTGGTGCGGATCAGAGCAGTGGGGTCTTTACGAACGATCTCGAACACGTCACGAATGTTCTTCAGGTAGCCTTTGATCCGGCCCTGAATGTCGTTGACCATGTAGATGATGTCGAAGTCGTCATCGAACTTCTGGAACGTCTTGTTCTTGAAGTGTGGGGATTGGCTGTCCACGGTGGCTTCTGCACGGTAGACGAGCAGCGCACCCCATGAGCCCAGTTCCTTGAGCTTGAACTTCTTCGGCAGCTTAGCGTAGGTCGCTGTGGCTACCGCCTCGTCAGCCCGGTTTGGAAACCAGTAAGCCAAGATCGAGGTGATGAACTTGTACTCCAGCACGAGCAAGGCGTCGATCATGCCTTGGTGCTTTTCCTTGTCAGTCAGGGAAGTGGAGGTGTAGATGGCATGGACCAACCACAAGCACGACAGGTTCATGACGTCCGTGGAAACGAAGCGCACCTTGTTCGGATCGGGTACGAGCGTACTCAGGGTCAGCAGGTCTTCCTGCAACGTGACGTCGTCGATGTCCAAGATACCGCTGAGCCATTCCAAACGATCGGACTTGGTAAAGCGCACATCTTGTACGCCCATCAAGTGACCACCAAAGAATGCCACGTGGTCATCGTTCTTGTTGGCAAAGGTCTGACGGTAGGCCTGTAGCTTGTGGAGGAACTTGCGGTCGATGGTCAAGTGCTTAGTAGCCTCCTCGAACAACGACTTCACATTAGGAGCAGGGGTTGACATAACTGGTATCCTGTTGGGACGAGTAGTCGAAGATTCATAGCGATACGCCGTCCACAGGGGTCGATTCGAATTTATTTCAAGGATACATTAAAATGGTGAGCTAGGAACACTAACCAATTGACTTACCCCATTAGGAGTCACCCAATGAACGCATTGACCCGTCATCCAATCTTCAAGAACCTGATGGATCACGAAGCGGATGCACATCCAGTACACATTGACGAAGCCGCTCTGGAGGAACTGATGAGCAAGGAAGATGGCACCTTCACAGGGACCGTGGGCACTGTTCGCATCGTGGGACGCAACAGCGTCGGCATCGGCCAACACAAACCCGCTGAAGGTAATCTCACCAGCCGCATCTTCTCGCTGGTAGAAGCCACTCGTTGGTGCAAGCTGCAAGCCGAGTTCCAGGACATCGTTACTGATCACCCGGCCTTCGCCTTGATCCGTGATGAGCTGCGCACCGCCAATAAAGAAGGCACCCTGAACCAGAAGTTCGACGTCATCGAAGCGACCGGCGCTACCGTGACCTTCGACAAGTTCAAGGGTCTGGTGAGCATCGGGTTGAACGAACCACAAATGCGTGGCGCGATCAAGGAATACACCAAGCTGGTGGATCTGAGCAACAAGCGCCTGATCAACCACCTGAACGGTGTGACCCACCTCGACATCTTCAAAGAGCCGCGTGACACCCCAGTTGAGAAAGTCGAGATGACTACCTCGTACTTCGTCAGCTTTGCGGTTTAACCATTCATCCCATTGATTCTTACCACGTCCCCCAACCGGCCGTGCGCACACCCCTTCGACTTGAGCGGTCGGTGTGGTAAGGATCTTTTTTTGCAGGAATCCCAAATGGAACAAACGTTCGACCAACTGGTCCGCGAGTTCAAAGCCTTGGTTGCCTTCCAGCTGTCCGGGAAAGGTGAGACCATGAGCCCTATTGAGAAACAAGAGATACGGAGGCAGATTGGTAAGCTGGTGGATGCAGTCGCTACACTGGTGGTGGGTATTCCTTGCAAGGGCATGAATCGTCTCAGCATGATGGAGACTGTCGTGATGATGTCATCTGTACGTCAAGACATCTTCGACAAGCTCGATAACGTAGGGATCAAGTACTCGCAGTATGCCAGTGAAGGTGCTATCGCTGTACAGTTGACTGACAAAGAAAGTGGTGTCTGCATTTACCGCAGTGTCACTGATACATGGAACGATACTGAAATGCGGAACCTGATGGCTACCGTTGTCATGGAGCGCGCATCGCTTCATTGACGGACATAGGAGCAGGGACTATCCCCTGCTCCTTTTCTTTTCTAAAACGGGGGTCTGTATAGTATGCAAGGCTTGTCAACTTCTTGGGAAGGAAAGGGAAGGGGGCAAGACTAATGACGAACGGAGTGAGGAATTAGTCTGGGGGTTGGGATAGGAAGGGAATGGTCTGCCGTGTGGTGGCTGTCTGGAGGGAAGGTTACTGACCGGAGGATAGACGACACATGAGCTGTTCTAGTGAGGCGAAGCCTCACCTATACTAGAGACCGGGAAAACGTACTCACTCTATATGTCTGATTTCGTAGTAAAAAACTTAAAACAACTAAGCTGACCTAAGGTCAGCGTCTATGTCTGAAGGTCTGGTCATGAAACTCTACCATTACTCTAAGACGCGATTTCCTGAGTTACTGACCAAACGTCTATCGGGGGCCAGTGCAGAGGAGATCCGTAAAGCTGAGAAGCAACGTGACCGTTATGGGTTCGTCGGAGCCTATGTGGACCATCTCTCTTTCTTCTTTGACCCGATACCATCCAAGACTGTTGCTGACATCTTTAAGAACGATCATCACACATGGTACAAGGGGAGTGTCCTGTTTGAGTACGTGATTGATGTCAATCAGTTTGAAGCAGACGTTGGTTATGCGGTCACTGAAAGTCGTCGAAAGACAGCCTTCATGGATAAGTTCGTTGAGGAGCACAATTGGGTCGATGACGATCCAGTACTCTTGGCGAGATACCTGAAGGAGTTGGACGTCCTTGAAAAGCAATGGGGTGAAGTCGGACGTAGTCTTCCCGGACTCAAGGAGCAGATCGCTCTGAACGTCGGCGGTACCAAACAAGCTTACATCGATGCCTCCAAACGCCCTGATTTCGAAGAAGGTCGCCAACGGTATGCGACCAATGTGCCACATGTGATGGTCTACCCGAAATCAGGGAAAGCGCAATACACGGAACTCAATAAGCTCACTATCGGGTCAGATGCACGTCAAGCCATTGTGCGTGCTCAATCCGCTAGTTTTAAATGGTAGGACGCAAGATGAGCGCAGAGGCTATCAAGCAATGGTTGGACTTACAGCCCACCAATATCCGTAAGGGTGTGGAGTTCGTATCGGCTGAAGAGGCTGGTCCGATGTTCCACATGAGTCTGGATGGGGAGATCAAGAAGTTCACCCCGTACGTGACTCGTCGTGCTGCACAGAAAGAGAACATCTCGGTTCCTCGTGTCTCTGTGGCTCCCAGTATCATGGGGTGCTTCGTTGGGTACGTGGCTGCTTGGGGTGACATCGTGTGGCCGGACTATGGCGGTAAGCGGCACAAGAACGGATGGTACCTCTACGAGATCCCGTACGAGTACGCCATCAAGCCGAACAAGAAACAACTGTTCGACGTAGAGCAGAGCAATGAGCACTGGCTGGTGACCTACTCTCCCACCACTCGGGAGTACAAGGGTAACATCGTCGCCAAGATGTTCTACGCTGAGCTGAAGATGCTGCCTCAGACAGGGAAAGATCCTCAGTACATGGTCAAACTACTGATTGACGTCCAGCGTGAAGGCGGGGTGTTGTTCGGGGGTGATCAGGTGCTGGAGAAAGGCTACTGGATGATCGATGGTCCGTCACCTGAAGTCCATGGCCAATGGGCTGACATCAAACCGTATACGATCAACAAGATCGGCTATGGCGAATACGCCAAACTCAAAGGCCTGTCTGCGGACATGCTTTCGTTGAACCCTCCTCCTGCATTCAAGTGGTGAGTCCATGAACATCTTTGCATCACTCGAAGAAACCCTGTCACCCGTCGGTGAACCCAAAGCCCCAGTGATCGGCATGATGGTCGAAGACTGGGATGAGAACGTCCAAGACACGGCAGGCAAGTTGGTCAACATGGGCTACGCTGTCCAGACCATCCCTAAAGGGGTCTCGTACTCCGGCGAAGCAGCAGCCAACGGCATAGTCACCCCAGACCCTGTTCCACACGGTCAAGAACCACAGGTCCTGTTTTACTACAAGGGCAAACCAGAAGACGCTTCCGAAGGGATTCCGATCCTTGTCGTTGAAGATGGCAACGTGAAAGTCAGTGTCGAAGGCAAGATGAAAGAACTGGCTGAATACCTAGGCATGATTAAGGACGCTGACGATGATACATCTGATCACGAATATCGCTGAGTGGGCGTTTGTCGCAGGCGTGGTCCTGTTGATGCTCTACCCCTACCTGTCGTACTACGCTCACCACAGGACGCTCAAGGGCATCCTCGTGGAAAACGGTATCGGTTATTGCGTAGCGTTGCAGATCGCTGCCAGAGACCGCTTACACGAGCTCGTAGGCATGCTCTGCATCCTGTTCTTCCTAGCGGCAGTGTCCACCAAGGTCGGTTGTGCCTTGGCGATCTACTTCTTCCAACTTTTGTACGTCATCCATCTCGCCATGAGTGCTGGGCATAAGCTCGGTACGATGCCATCCCGTCGTTAACAGGTAATCCGATGATCCTCGCCACTCCGCTGAACCATCACATCGTCACTCTCTGCACTATCTTGGAACCGGTAGCCAAAGACCCCAATTGGCACCATGATAACATCTGCTGGCTCGGGGTGGCTGTCTCGTTCATTGCCGGTCGTCAAGGCGATAACGCCGAAGCAGCTTACCCGGTCACGGTCAGAAAGATCATCGGGATTACCAGTGAGGCTCTCTTCAATGAAATCCTCACTACCCCGTCCCATCCAGCGTTCGTGACTGACAAAGAACGTCGGTTAGTTGCAGAGAAGGTGTTCGGTGAGATTGTGGCGCAGGCGCATGAGTTGGTATTGTCGGCTGAATCCGAATGGCACGAGAGTAGTTTGATCTGTGAGCAGTTGCGCGACTTGATGGCCGGGATGTATTACGCCGTTCGTTGTGTGGCACTGTCTGCTGACATGACCGTGGAAGCAGCGTTGCAGTCCGCTGAGCTTTACAACACGTGACATAGGGGAGGGTTCAGGCCCTCCCTTTATGCCGTCTCGAATCTGATTCGAATATTTTTCAACAATACATTGTAGCAGTGAGTAAGGAGAACAATCTACTTACCAATAACCTTTCAGGAGCTACACCATGACTACTAAAGCCACCCCAGCACAAATCATCGAAGCCGTTAAAGCAGCCGGTTTCAAAATCATCGACAACCACGATCCAAAGCGTGGCCTCGAAACCATCTGCGCTGTGGGTGTCCACAAGGCAGGCGGCAAAGAAGAAGTCGTGGCCCTCTACGGTCGCGTCTCTCACTTCAGCGTCAACTCGATCTACTTGGATGACGAAGGTCGCCCTCATCTGTCCACTTGGTCGGTGGGTGGGTTGATCAAACCGTACGGTGACGTCATGACTGGCGTTGAAGATTACAACGAAGGCCAGAAGCGCAATCCGTTGTGCCCTGGCTTTATTGACCGCGTAGAACTGCGTAAAGCAGCCTAAGCACCCACCACCCGCAAGAAGGAAATAACCATGCGCTTTCTCCTAGGCTTCATCACCGGCGTTGCAGTCTGCTGCTACCTCGGTGTCAAGGAACAAGAAAAGAAAACTCCTCCAGTGCAGTCAGCTCCGTCTGAACCTGCGCCGAAGGAGTAACGGCAAAAGAGAGGAGCCTACGGGCTCCTCTCCCCCACTTCTTTTTCTTTGTTTCTTGTCTTTCTTAACGGCGGCTGCCTACTGTATACCGGAGTAGCCGTTGATGCTGTGCCCGGTTTGCCATCACGCCCGACTTACGCCAGTTGTCACGCAGGTACTCCTTGTACATCTGGTTGGCATCGGCGAACGAGTCAACGATCTCACGAATCCTGCCCAGCGACGCACCACCTCGGATAGCACCTTCGTCAAGTGGGATGATAGTCCGGGTGTAGATGTACGCCTTCACAGCAAGGATCACCAGCTCGGTGAACTTGTCGTAATAGTGCGGTGGGATGTTGGCGAGGTTTGGCTCATGACTGACCAAGCAGCGCAAGTAGGCAATCCCCGGCACGCGGTTCATGTTGGTGATCTCGACGACGTTGTCAGCGACCAGTTGGCAGTACGCGGTCTGGACTTGGGTCCATGCGGCGTTAGACTGCATCAGGCCAGCAGCCGCCTCGAGCACCATCGAACGGTCTTCGGAGAATGTACCGACACCGCCCATGTTGTTACCTTGACCGTAGCTCAGTCCGTAAGGGACAGTGATCGAGCGGCCTTGGGTCAATTCCTTGGGGATGGTGTAGACGTACGTCCAGCGATCGACCATCTCGTTCGGAACGTTGTTCAGCGGGATGAAGATCTCCACACCAGAACACAGGTTGATGTCCACCATTACGCGGGCATCGATCACTTGACGACGGATCACGGTGTCATTGCTGATACCGGTACTGTAGTCACGGATCAGTCCATTCTTGGACGGGTCGTAGCGGGTGGGTGAGAAGGTATAGCGGAGCACCTCCTGCGGGATTTCGAAACCTACCCTGTCAAGGGCAATTGTGATAAGGTCCATCATGGTGACTTGCCTCGATAAGACGAAGGTACACATGATTGGGTAATACGAAAAGGAGCATAGCGTGAATAACGACATCGGTGGTTTGTGGGATGAGGTGCAGTTTCGTCAAGAGCTGCATGATCGCTTGTTTCATGGCGACATCTACAACCTGACCAAGCCACACCGTTTAACGCATTTGGTCCTGCACCACTGCAAGTACACTTCCAAGATTTACGGCCTGCACAACCTGTACATCCGTCAGGAATTCTACAAGTCGAATCGCCCGTTGTTCGAGGGCGACGAAGACGGGAAGAATCTTATCCAAGCCCTGTGCGTGGATGGGATGATCGTCGGGCTGTCCATGTTGAACGTCGCCAACAAACGTTACAGTGACCTCAGATCACGCGATGAACACTGGCCGTTTGACTGCTGCGTTGGATTGCTTGTCACCCATACCGGGAAGATGGCCAAGACAATCGAAGACATCGACCACATGGCCCAGACGAACCCCATCGGTGACATCGTCAGCGTACTGAAAGAAATGATGCGCTGCTACACCGACGTCTACACGTACTTTGGCGATAGCGAACGTGACATGGTCGAGAAGATCTATGCACGCCTGAACTTCATCGAAGAGAAGAACATGTTCGGTGAGCGGTTGCAGGCACAGATGCTCATGATCATCAACGAAGCCCGCGAGCGCAAGGGCCTTCGCAAACTGACAGCCGCAGCAGCCCGAGTGGGTAGCTAGTCAAACATTTAATGAAGATACATTATCATTGTGTGCAACTCCCAAAACCATCAACCTCAATGAGGAAGTCATAATGAGTCACGGTCTCTCTTCTCGTCCAGTCGGCACCATGCGTATCTACGGCTGTGGTGGCGGTGGTGTAAACATCGGTAAGGAATACCTCGAAGCCGGTCACAGCGCTGACATCGCGAATATCGAAACCTGCTTCGTCGACACCTCCGACTCCAACCTCGAAGATCGCCTGCTCGACAAGACCTGGCTGTTCGACGGCCTCGACGGTTCTGGTGCTATCCGTCAGGAAAACGCTGACGCCATTGCCAAGGCAGTGCCGGACATCATCCGCAAGTTCCCACCTGCTGAAATGAACGTCGTGGTCTTCACCCTGGCTGGCGGTACTGGTTCGGTATCGGGTCCCCTGATCCTGAAGAAGTTGCTGGACGACGGCCACATGGCTATCGGCATCGTGGTCTGGGCTCAACAGGCCATCAAGAACGCCGAGAACACCATCGGCGGCGTGAAGACCCTGGACAACATCTCGCGTTCCTGCGGCATGCCGGGCATCATTCACCTGGGCTTCAACAAGGCAGGCGTCGTATCCGACAAGTCCGTCGACAACGAAGCTCACCTGATGATCACTGCCCTGGCTGCACTGTGCTCGCGTCGTAACCACGGCCTGGACACCGCAGACTTGAAGTCGCTGTTCAACTTCACCAAGTCGACCAAGGCTCCTGCTCAGCTGTGCCGTATCCACGTCTCCGACAACATCGAAGACTTCACCAAGCTCATGCGTTCCGGTGCTCTGGCCTCGGCGTACCTGCTGCGTGAAGCCACCGACCCGATCCCGGAAATCTTCGTACCGTACAACACCTTCGGCGTGATGCCTGCAATCGCACAAGCCAAAGGCAGTCTGTTCTTCGGTATCGAGAACGGCAGCATGGGCGAACTGCGCAAGCGCGTCTCCGAGCTGGAAACTGAAATCGCTGACCAGCAAAATGCCGCTACTGAAGCAGTGGCGTTCGCTGGCGAAAAGGACAAGCCAACGGCCTCCGGCCTGGTTTGGTAAACACATGGACCGTGGAGGAAACTCCACGGTCCTATGCCGCCTCACCCTTATTCTAACTGGAGAATCACCATGTCGCAGAAGAAAGAAGTCATCCTCGGCCTTGACGGTAAGCCAATGTACGAGCTGATCACCAAACCTCATGCCGAACAGGCGTTCATCTGGAAGCCGATCTACGGCAGCGTTCCTCTGTTCCGCGTAGGTTTCCTCTCGCCGGTGCCTCCTCGCCATCTGGACAACCCGGAGTACATCCACGACTCCCGCCCAATCGCTTGGCCGTTGTACCACCCGTACTGGATCGTGCGCATGTCCCACGATGCCAACATGATGATGGCCTACGTCGAAAGCGTCGACGACATCACCACCTTCTGGCCTGAAGCCACCGAGATCACGGTGTTCGAAAACAACGCCATGCGCTACGGGTTCAATGCCAACTTCCAAGAGCCAAGCTGGCTCAAAGAAGTGCATGATGTGGACTTCAAGGTAGCGCCACGCAAGATCGGTGCGTTCCGTATCTTCGACGACGAAGACGACACCTTCAACATCCTGGGCTACAGCGACGATCTGGACTACGCCATCCAGCTCAACAACCACAAGCTGGAATACGGCGTGCACCCGAGCAACGAGTTCCAGGCTGAATACAAGACCTGGGAAACCCTGACCATCGAGATCTACCCGGCCAACAACATGGACGAAGCCAAAGCTCGTTACGAAGAGCTGGTCAAGTTCCATACCCCGGCAGACCTCGCAGAAGGTGGCCTCCCGACGAACTTTAAGTTCTAAGAGGCATGTATGCACAGACAAACCACCGTAGTAATTGGGGCAGCGGACAAAGGCAATCTGGATGAAGACTTCGGTAACATCCATGATTGGCTGCGGGATACCGACATTGAAGATTGTCGCCCGCTGTTCAAATGTCTTGCCGACCACTATGACGACGGTCTTAAAGCGGCTGTTGTCTTGCGCCACGTGGACGGTGATGACGTGTCCCATGAGCTGGTGATCCTCCATGACGAGCTGCTCAAACGCTACTCGTCACCGATCATCAGCGAAGAACCATCGTGGAATGAATTCCTTTACAGGGCCGGTGCCAAGTAATGGACTTCCACTCTAACCTCTCTATTGGCGCTGATGGGGTCGTGCTTCGAAACAAGCACGGCCTCAGCGGCTTCTCCATCAAGGAACCTCGCACCATGAATTATCTGGAATTGGTAGAGCTGTATCGTCGTCAACTGTGGCGCGGTACATTGCGTCAAGGTATCGAATACGGCCATCGTCAGAAACGCTCGAAGGCTGAGTTCCAGCAGAAGTTGATGAAGTACGCTCGTCGTGCTGGTCACAACTACCTGTCTGCGTTCGAAGACCGTAGTGTGCTGAAAGACCAGGACCTGCTGATCGGCTGGGCTGGCAAGAAACTCAAGGCCAAGATGCGGGAACTGAATCGCGTGCACATCGGTCGTAAGCGTCAGAAGGTCGCGCGCAAGGTCTTCAAGGGTGACATGTTCTACTTCACCCTGCGTGATACCGTCCTGACCCGCAAGATGATGCCGGTGACTGATCTGGTAGCCGATGACTTCATGATCGGTGAGCTGGCTGAAATCATCCTGTGCCGCAATGGCAAGCAAGGCACCATGAAGCTGCTGGACGCTGAAGGCGTGTGGCGTAACGTTCAGTGGCAAGAACAACCAAGCGTATCCGATGCCGACGTATTGCTGGCCTGGGCTCCGCTCACTGTTGTCCGCACTTGGTCAGGTAGCACTAACATCCTTCCTAGACCACTCTTCCGCGGTCCTCGTCTCCGCTCGAAGACCCCTCCCTTCTTCTGTGGAAGCAATATCCCACCTGAAGAAGATCGTGGCTTAGGGATCATCTCAGAATCCACGATCGAGAGTTCTCCGAGCCAGTTCAGCCCGACCTACACGACTCCACCGGTTGAGAAATCCGAATGATCAAACTGACGACCGTCCTGCACGCAGCAGACACCACGTCGTCTTTGGCCGATCTGCTGATCCTCCTGTCCAACAGTGAGGACCAGCAGATCCATGCCTTGCTTGAGCCGTTCAACGAACTGATCTGGAAGCAAGATGGCGCTCCTTCCTGCGCCATCCTGGTCCGTAACGAGATGGAAGACGGTTCATTCAACTACAACATCGGGATGAGCTTCAAAGGCGTGGACTACATGATCCATGATTATGACCTCACCCCGAACCGTTCCGTTGAAAAGCTCAAGACGTGGTTTCCTCACATCAACCCACAATACTACCGCGAGCTCAAGCTAAAGGAAGCGAATGCTAACCTCGGTCTTGAACGAGGTGCTGAGTATTTCATCGACCTGTTCGGCGAAGGCATCAAGCCGTTACCGCCTATACCTGACCGAAGGAAAAGAAAATGACCAAGCCGTTGCTGAGCCCTCTGGAAGCCTATCGTCAGGATCTGGAACAACGAGCCGCTATCGACAACAAAGCTCGGGAAGACAAGGAACGCAAGGACAAGGAATACGTGGCTCAGCATTCGGCCAAGCGTCTCCTGCAAACCAGTCCTCCTTACCCTTCCACTGTAGAAGCCCTGGAAGCCTGCGCAGCTAATCGCCAGCTCCCTGGTTGTGACTATGCCTATGTGACAGAAGACAACCGCGTAGTGGGCATCTACGAGTACTACGACGTGACGCCAGAGCAAGCTGTCATGCGCGGACAGCGTCGCGTAATTACCCCTGTAAATCTTTGAGACCATACATAATGAAGTTGATATTGACACCATCAGCTTTGGAGAGTTGACCATGACCACCGTCTTTGAATGTGAAACCTGCGGCAACGTTGACGACATCCACGCAACCCAGCAGACCACTGTCGGCTATGAGTGCGGTCGTTGCAAGCACGGCGAATGGCACCACCAGTTCCCGGAAGAGCGCTACGACTTCAACAAGCACGGCCCTGCCTTGAACAAGTCCGATCCGATTGGCAGCGAAGGCTGGCCGAGTCTGGGCTAACATTCCAAATAGACGGCGGGGTCTTCCCGCCGTCTATGGGTTATTTTTTAGGTCTTTAAATACCAACACCGGGTATCCTTTGAGGGGGAGACTATGAACATCAAATACAAGGGGCCTACAGCGCTCGTGTTCGATGTTTCGTCCCTAATTGGTACCCTAGATGAGGGTGGAGAGTTATCGTTGCTTGCATGGCAGTTTGTGATCGAAAGAGAGCTGGTTGAGAAAGCCGGATTGACGTTGGTCTCATCTACCCCACGGTGCAAATCGTTGGAGAAGCAGTACCGAAAGATCCACGCTCTACAGGACCGGTTTGGAATGACGTTCATCGATCAGCTGGATAGACATGTAGTCGCGCATCTGCAAGGTTACGTGGTAGCGATCGAAATGACTAATGAGATACTGGTCATGGTCAAAAGAAAAAGACTTAGCTTGGAGTGAAGCCGTGCAGAACATCTCAGTACCGATTTCCGAGGTAGTATCTTACCTCGACGATACACTGGACTTGTGGCCTCGTGGTCACAATGTGGAGAGCAGTGGTCCGGCCCGGAATGAGGCGCTGGTAAACGCAGCAGCAGCTTTCGCGAAAGCCTACATCCGCATGTCGATGAGGCATCTTCGCAGGAAGCCTGACCCGCTCGAGGAATTGGTTGTAGCACTGGGTTACCCAGTGAAAGCGATGTCTGAGGTAGATGTCGACGAACTGTGTAACGAATGTGACGAACATTACTTGGCCATCATGTTGACCATGGACCCAATGATCGACACGATCCTGCGGGCTGTTGGTAACCGTGCCGTCGAGTTCCGTCATGTCAAGTTCACCGAAGACCTGATCATTGAAGTAAAAAGTGACCAGCTCGTAGAACGGTATAAGGACTTGCTCCGTCAAGTCAAACGCATGGCCCCGCCGAAGATGGTGCAGGAAATTGATGATCTGGATGAAGTGGCCGAGTACATCGACTACTGCATCAATGAAGTGTTCTCGAACATCAATAACCCGGTCATCAAGGACGAGGTCAAGCGGATGTACATGGAGCAGCTCAGCCGTCAGTAAGCAGGTGCTCAGATGACAACGTTCCTAGTCTCCACTGGGGAAATCGAAACGATGTTCAGGGAGATGTTCCTTGAACAGCACGGTTCGTGCTTCTCCTCCACTGTAACCAAGGCGATGATTGCCATGGTGAACTCTTACAACCGGACTGAATCGACCTTCTTGGTCGATGATGTGATTGAGTGTGTAAAGGGCAACCTTTCAGACTACTCCCCCGTGGATGACATCATAGCTCAGTTCCTCCGGTTAGTAGAGACGGGGGTTGATCTAAAGGTGTGCATCGTTGAGCTTGAGTACCACCCACAGGACGAAACCCTGTTTGTGACTCAGGCTCAGCGCCCGGTGCCGAAACCTACCCACCGCATAAAGGAAGACTATCACCATGCCAAAGAGCAGGGAGATTTCTATCCTGAACGGTTACGTCGAGCGCTCGAAGAACTTATATCCTCGGGCCTATGAGCCATACACGGTAAGCCGGGTGACTATTGGTGCTCCTGCCAAAGCCACCCGGTACGTATTGGTCGAGTCACCCATGGAACATGATGAGTTCAAGCGTCATTACAGACGGTTGGGCAAGATAGGCATCATGGTCCCCATGGTTGAGATGATCAACTGCGCTATCATAGCTCGCGACGTTCTCGACACCAGAGCCGGCCGTTCATGGATCAACCGGACACGCGAATCGGTGCAAGTTGCCGAACGCATGAACATCACTGCCGTCAACAAGATCATGCAGGCCTGCTTCCAAGGCTTGCTCAGGAATGCCTGCTCCGACTGCCGGGTTCTTGAATACTGTGACGGCGTAATGGTAATAGAGGTGAGACGAGTTGTCAACTGGAATAAGCTCAATCGCTTTGAACCTACCGTACAATGAGGCATTCGATATGCTCGGCAAGAAATTAGCCGACCACATTGGTGCCTCTGCTTTACTCTATGCCGCTATAGCGTATTTTGTCTTCGACGACTCCTTCTACTTAGAGGACATCAACGACAACAACCCAGATTTGGAAGAGGAGATGAGATGGTGGCTTGATGACATCTATTCCACCTTTTACACCCTCTTTGATAACCTCAGGACCTTTTATGAGACGACCGATAAATCTTCTGGACCAGCTCAGAATTGGCGCACTCGGAAGCCATTCAGCCTCCTCAAGGTTGTCTACTCCGAGGACGATGAAGACCTCTACATCCAAGCCTCCAGAGACAAAGGTGATTATTACCTTGGAAACCAGTGGCGAGTTCTTACAGAATGTTGCCCGAGTCCTGGACGCTACCGGCCTAACTCTCGAGCAACTTTTCGAATACCTCTCCGTCGCCGCTGGAAGGCTCCATCGCACTTCTGACATGATGATCGAGCCTATGATGAACGATCGACTTCCAGAGTCGATTCAGGCGGAGTTGTCCAGCATTCTCACTAACGTCGTCGAAGACTTGTCCCATTCAACCAGCCACTTCGTCGACCAGCTCGGCGATTTCCATTTAGTGGAGGTGCTTGATGATGATCTTGCCGTCGTTGAAATCACTCCCGCAGGAGGAGATACGATCGTTGATCCCGCTAGTGTTGTGCATCCCCGTCGAAGGAGAATGGTTGTCCGGCATAAACCGAAAACTCTTGGCGGTGACGGTGGCAGCGGTCCTGAGGGGTGTCATTAAGAACACCCTTTCGTTGGAATATGGTCAAGTACTCAGTTATTGGATGAGAGAGTCTGCGGTTCGGAACGTTCTTCGGGATCGACTGATGGTGGAAGTCGACGAAGCTTACGAGCTAGTCGTTCCGGTCTTCGCGGGCTTTGCAGACAAACTGAGCCGCTTCAGAACACTCGACCATTTGCTGACCGAACTGGTCATGTACAGTCCTTCTGACGGCTCAATCGTTGTGAGAATATCCAATGGCTGAGCGAAACATGATCTTCAATGGAGGCGATATACATGAAGCCTTCCTAACCGATTTGTCCCAAGTCATGGACCACTCGTATGTCATTGACGAGATGTATTCGTTCTATGCTGACTGGTGTCGCCGTGGCGAGGTAGCAGTGGACAACTACTGCAAGCCGCTGTATCCCGTTTACCCGGGATCGGCACGTGAAGAGCAGGAAGAAGCCGAAGACAATTTCATAGCGCTGAGAAATGCTATGATCAACCTCTACTGTACGATAGACCGTGCAACTCCAGGGCTAGACCGCCGCAGCGTCATCCATGCCGCGTACTACCCCGAGGATGAGGCCCTGATCATCGTTGTGCGTTAAGGACCACCCATGATCGTTATCAATACTTCAGAGGTTCTGGCTGACCTCCTGCCTGAGGTCCGCTACTCTCTCGACCCAGACATGCCACACGACGATGAACTGCCAGCAGCAGTGCGTCGTTACGTGAGGGACTTGATCCTTCATGCATTCTTCATCGCGCTCAGGGAAGACCTGCGCCATCATGGGGAATGGCTGGCACGAATCCGCCAAGACCGCTCGTTCAGCGCTATCTCACACAGGCAGTGGCTGGATGTTGAGGTGGTCGACACAGAAGGGACATTCGTTTTACTCATTGAGGAACCCATGCATGATCACCGATTACAAAGGTAAGACGGTCCGCTTCAACACCTTGGCGCCTAACGTACTGGGTGCCAATCGGGACAACGTCACCATCGTGGCCGCTGACTTGGACCTTGACACCGCCGTGCTCATCTCGGACGTCAAGGCCAAGCACAATCAGGTCAAGAACTACCTCACCAGCCTGCCTCAGTCGGCTGGTTCGTACAGTTACGTGAAGTTGCGTTATGGCAACGGCAAAGTTGAGGTCCTCGGCGTGCCTTGGATCGACATCAATAGCATCGAAGTAATCACCGACCGCAAGCTGGTGGTAACAGTTGGCAGTGTGAGTGATACTACCGAACAACTCGTGCGGCAGGCACTACTCCAAAATGGGATCACGGATTTCAAGATCGACTACTAACTGGCCTCCAAAGCCACGCAGAAGATCGACACCTTTTAAGCTGGATTACTCAGGAGGGGCAGAGAATCATCTGATCCTCCCGTATGACGGTGAGTTCTTCGCGGTGTACGGAGATTTCCTCGCCGAGGTCGACAAGGTTGCGAATCGATTCAATCTAAGCGAGGAAGAGCGCAATGGCCTGTTTTCCCTGACCAACCTCGCCACCCATATCAACATCATGGTCTTGGAAGAAAGTGGCGTCATGGAGGACACAGAGGCCTTCATGGACGACTGTGCAGCAACTCTCGATGAGAATGCAGCGGCAGCGTTCATTGAAGCTGTGTCCAATTTCCATAACGCCGGCATCCGTCCTTATGGCTTTGAGATACTCCGTCAGTTAGAAGCGGAGGTCGAGGGGTTCATGGTAATGGAAGTGGTACCGCTGCGTGAAGAAGACAGCATGGTCATCACTGTCGTGAATCTCAGTGAATAAAAACGGAGGAGGGCTCTATTATGAGCCACTCCTCTTTCTTTTTCTTTTGCCGTATCAAGGGCCCAACTGATGGAAAATCCGTTTGTACTTCCGAAGGAAGCCTATACCCGTGACCTCGACTTGCTGAAGGGGTACTTTGAACAAAATACCCACTATCTGCATCGGATGACCGGGCAGCCGGAAGACAAGTGCTTGGCGTTCCTGAAGCGTACACTCTCCCGAGGTGGGAAGTACCCGCTTCGTGATCCAAACATGCTGGTCTTGAAACAAGAATCACCGGGCAACCGGGTCAAAACTGAAATGACCCTGCTCAGCTACGTCAAAACCGTGACCGACAGCAACCGAATCATCAGTCCATCGATGGTTTGCTACGAGAACCCGAAGGTGTTGAAGTCCCCTTCGGCCAAGTTCGTTGAATCGGGCATCGCAGGCCGTAAGAAAGCCAAGAACGAGATGTTCCTTGCTCAGGTAGCAGGGGACGAGACCCTTGAGAAGATCAAAGACGCCGAGCAGAACGCCAAGAAGATCGCGATTAACTCGCTGTCAGGTATGCACGGCTTCACCGGCAACATCCTGTACGTGAAATCGGGTCACTCCAGCCTGACTTCCATGTGCCGTTCGGCTACCGGCTACGGTAACGCCAGTAACGAGAAGCTCTTGGCAGGGTCAAGACACTATTGGTCACCCAAGATAACGATTGCGAACATCCTCGCGCTGGTCAAGAGCCAACCGCACGAGGAATTCCGTCAGGTGATGGACGATTGTGGCTTCGTGTACCCGTCGACTGAGCAAACCGCTGCCTGTATCAAACGTTCGACCGACCTGTACTGGCGCAATGAGGCTAACTTCCAGAAGATCGTTGATCTGATCGAGAAGCTGACTCCGCTAGAGCGTGCAATCGTGATGTACACGGGTGACCTGTACCACATTGCCAAGCTCAACGATGGTTTTGTCCGTGGGTTCATGGACCGGATCATCAAGCATGAGCCTCGTAACGACCAGACTCAAATCGACGACCCGTTTGATGTGCTGCGCAGCAAGAAGTTCGACGACGACACCAAGATGCTGGCTACTTACCTGAACGCCGACGTGACTCGAGGTGAAGACTTCGATTCCATGAAGGAAAAGGGCATGGTTGCGGAGCTGGCATTGGTCGCCAAGTCTTCGGCCAACATCCAGAACACCTTGCAGGATTACTTCCAGTTCATCCGGGTGTTCCTGACTCCGGTATTGCTAGCACCGACCGTAGCGAACATCAAGGGCATCCTCCGCCGCGTGGTACTGGCGTCTGACACAGACTCCACGATCTTCACCACGCAAGAATGGGTGACTTGGTACACCGGTAGCGACGTGCGTAGCCGTGAAGGTGACGGTATCTGGTACACCACGACGTACGTGGCTTGCCAGTGTATCGTGCACGTACTGGCGAAGCTCTCGGCGAACATGGGCGTGATTCAGGAAGACCTGCACCGCCTCACCATGAAGAACGAGTACGCCTTCCCGGTCTTTACCTTGACCAGTCGGGCAAAGCACTACTACGCGTTCATGAGTGCTCGTGAAGGTCGCGTGTACCGTGACTACGAGATGGAGATCAAAGGCGTAGCCCTGCGTTCCTCCACTGTACCGGTGGCAATCATCAAGCAGGCCAAGGCGTTCATGAAGGAAGTCATGACCCGTGCGGATGAGAACCGTCAGTTCACGCTGGAAGAGCTGTACCTGCTGGTCTGGCGTTTGGAGCAAGACATCTACACCTCGATCAAGTCCGGGGAACACCGTTACCTGAAGTCAGCACAGATTCAGGAATCGTACCCGAACATGAACAAGGAAGACCCGTTCCGTGAGAAGACGAACTACCGTCACTATCACTTCTGGGAAACCGTCTTTGCGCCGAAGTATGGCCACGTAGAGTCTCCACCGTTCTCTGTGATTAAGGTTCCTCTGGCGATCAATAACAAGACCGACATGCAGAGCTGGTTCACTCACGTAGACAACACTGACCCGGACATGGGCGTACGCCTGCGTGACTACTGTGCACGGGCTGGTAAGGACAAGATGGGCACGCTGATGCTGCCCCTGTCGATCCTGTCGGGCATCGGGATGCCAGATGAGGTCATGGCCATGATCGACGTCCGTCGTCTCACCTACGAGATCCTGGAGTCGTTCTACATGATCCTCGAGACGCTGGGGATCTTCCAAGTGGACAGCAACTACGTCCGCTTGATCAGCGACATCTATACCCCATCGGGCGAAGTCAACCTACAGCCCGATCCAACTGACGCTAACAGCATCATCCTCAAAATCGACGAGGGTGAGGAAGAGGAGTACGAGGAAGATGACGGAGAAGACTGGCTTGCCGACTGAGTGCAAGGTTTTCCAGTTTCCGGATAGAACGCCCCAAGCATTAACCACTTGGGGTGATCTCTCTAGCAACACCATCGCGCACAACGTCACTGCATCGCTCATTGCTGAACCATTCAAGCCTCGATGCGTGGCTGAGGTATTCGCTGAGTTGATGGATGAGGCGGTTACACAGTCCACTATCAGCGGCGTGTCGGTGTACGTGCTGGCAGAGACGGGTATCCGTCGTCACCGTGGACTCACTGTCCCTGTGGCAAAGTTGCTGACCGAAACCCTAAGAGCATTGAGGAAGGCCGATGAAGCCCAACGAGAGCGTCTCAACCCTTAGAATCACGCCGTGGTCCAAGGTGCATGCTTTCCAGATTCAGCGGGTCGACCGCACGGACTGGATGTTTCATGATGACCCATCCTACACCGCTTACGGGTTCAATCCCAAAGAGGTCATGCAGATCGATCCTGATTTCATGCAGCTCTTTAAGCCTGAGGCTGGGCATTGGTTGATCGTCTGGCCTCATGGGCTGGTGACCTTCCGTGACGACATTACCTTCAAGCAGGACTTCACTCACCGCAGTGGTACGGTGTATGAGACTCCGCTGATGGCGTTGTTCCAGAAAGGCATGATGGACCCGGAAGCACAAGCCCAGCGTAAGGTGGACGATGTCGCTCGACGGGAACGTCTGCGGGTGCAGGCAGCAGAGTGGGCCAAAGAGCGTGAGTCACGGCCTACGACGACTATCACACCTGATGGGGTGATGATCCGTCGTGTGATTCCAGGGCTTGTGCCGATGCCTGAGGGCTTCGCAGTCCAGCCACGGAGTCCACACATCGCTTCACTGCCCATCATGAGCAGTATCTCGATTGATCGTTTGTTTGAGTGACACGGCATAGAGAGGAGCCTAGGCTCCTCTCTATGTTTACAGGGGCTGCTGTGCTGCTTGAGGCGAGGTGTTCAGCAGAGGCAGGACGTTCTTGGCAATGAACGCGTTGATCCCGATCGAAACGTCCGAGGGCAACTGGTTCACCAAGTACTTACCGCTCTCTGCTTCCGTCAAGCTACGACGGATACGGTTACGGTCAGCGTCGTTCTTCATGTTCTTGGCCAGTTGGTCGAACTTGAGGAGCATCGCAATCACCGGGAGCCGCGCCATGGTCAAGGCCCAGATGGCTTGGTTGGTGTAGGCAATGTCCGGCATCCGCACTGTCTGGATCAAGGTATCGCTACCAAACACCGGGATGTTCGACAGGATGTCCTTGTAGTACAGTGTCTGGTTAATGAACCGGGTAGCCAGCTCATTGAGACCCTTCTCCAGTTTCGGGTAAAGGTCAGCCGTGTAGAACGGCATGGCGCTGTCCACCTTGACGTACCCATCTCCCCCGATGAGGTGGTGCAAGGTGTTCCCAACCGCCACGTCCAGATGACTGGGCAGGATGTTAGGAATGATGATCTGCGTGAGGAAGTGCGCCACAGGGAAGACAAAGCCCTCAGGGGCCATGCTCGCTGTAGCCATCCGCCACAGGTGATACTGACAGGCCAGCAGTGGGATGTTGACTTCAAGGACCGCGGTAGCGCCCACGGGCAATCCCTTGATGTCATTCGTCCCGTCCAGTTCAATAATCCCACAACCCATAATAGGATGTGAGAGTACCCTCACCGGGCTCATATTCCGCCAGTTGAACCAGATCTGGCCTGGAGTGACTTCATCGTCAGCAATAGCGATGATGACTTCATTCACGCCCTTGCCGTAGAAATGGCTGTGGTTCCTGACCCGCCCGTGGTGGCCGGCGGTGCAGAAGCCCATCTGACCAGCGAGTCTGTCGACAATGCTGGAGACACGGAGATAGTAGTCGGGTAGGTCGCCATCGAAAGGGATGTCGACCATGCCCAGGATCTTCTGTAGCACGTGGTCGCTCTTCAGGTACCCGGGGTTTGATGCCCGTAACTGTTTATAGCGGCCCACCTGTGTGCTCATCAGTTCGCGCTTAACGTAGTCGAGACCGAAGGTGGCAATGTTAGTCTGCCGGAGCCTCGACTCAGTGTTGAACAGTTGGTACATGGCGATGGTCCATTGGCGGGTAAGTCTCAAAGGATAGCCGGATCTTCTTACTAAGGTGGTGCGAGTGGAATCGTAAAAAATAACCTGAGACTGCATATGCTATAGGAGATCTGCTCCGGCTGAGTTTATCGCTCAGCACAAGAGGAGGGTATTTCCTTTTCCTGGAAAGATCGCACGTATTTTTAAACCCCCTGGTCGAATCATAATGAGGCTCTCTGCACGAATTCCATTCGAACTTCGTACGGTGCTACATTATAAAGTTGAATACAGAAGCAAAGCTTCGAGTTCACTAGGCCTAGTAACGTTATTATCCAAGGAGTCACACCATGGCTGTACAAGACGACATCGACAACACCTCCTCGAGCAACGAGCGTCCAACTCGCGAAGCTCCACGTCAAGAGCGCACCGAGCGCACTGCCCGTGAAGCCCAGCCGACTACCGCTGGCCTGCTGGACATCAACCGCCTGCTCGGCGCCCCGATGTCCCGTCGCATCAGCGGCGAAGTGCTGGTCAACGCTGTTAAGTCGGTTAAGCACTGGTTCGATCCAGAGCGTCAGGTTGCAGGCGCCGGCCTGATCGACCTGTCCAAGATCCAAGTCCTGGGTCTGGAAGCTTCCGAGCACAACGTCAGCATCTCCTCGGTGATCCTGGCTTACCCAGTAGAAGACAACGGCACCGTCAAGGTTCTGGTGTCGGCTCTGGCCCTGTCCTCGAGCATGACCGACGACGCCACCGTGCGTAACGTCGAAATCAACCACCGCACCTACCCGCTGCCGATCATCGCTTCCGACTACATCACCGAGAGCTACCTGGCTCTGGTTGACGAAATCGCGAAGAAGGCGTTCGAAGGTCAGCGCCGTAACGTGGAAATCGTGCGTGCCGGCTGGCGCGTAGTGAGCCACAAGGTCGACTTCAGCGAACCAGAAAACACCGAAGTGCGTCAGGTCGTGTTCTACGCCCAGGCCGCTCTGGCGTCGATCTACGCGAACCTGTTCCAGCCTGACCTGTACTTCTCGCTGGACTGGCTGAGCAAGCAGTCGACTCTGGAAATCAACGTTGACCTGTCTGGCCGTGAAGCCCAGACCGCTGACGGTCTGCCACGTCGTTCCGACCTGGCCGTTACCGTTGCCGGCATCGTGCGCAAAGGCGACCAGAACATCCCTGTTGGCCTGGCCAACCTGGGCGGTTACGTCAGCATCATGTACACCCCGCCGGTAGAACAGGATCGTTGGTCCCGTACCCAGCGCCGTGATCAGCCGTACTTCACTCCGATGTACGTGATCAACCGCATGGACACCAATGCCAACGGTATCACCCCTGAACTGCTGCTGCTGGCTCTGGCCGGTGCGTCGGTGATCTCCAAAGACCAGGCGTGGGCTCAGACCTACCTGCCAGGCGACATCGCTCGCGGTGATGTTGACTACCGTGACGCTGGCCTGCTGAACATCCTGGGCCCGGATCAGGACAAGACTCCGGTCGAGTTCGACAACCGTGCATCGCTGGACACCCACAAGTGGGCGCAGTACTTCTTCAGCCTGGTTGACGACCAACTGGCCTGGGCAATCGAGCTGGAAGAAGGCGGCGACAACAGCTGGATCACCTCCCTGCTGTCCGACGCTGCAACTGACGACAGCGCCAACAAGGACGCCATCGGCCGTCTGTACGACTACGCCGACCGTCTGACCAACGGCAACTTCACCCGTCGTGCCCGTGAACTGGGCGTCGAAGTCCCGCTGCAAATGTCCGGTGCTCGTTACCTGACTGGCACCTGGATCGACGAGAAGGGCAACGAGCGCGATCTGCGTGACTGGGACCTGCTGCGCTGGATGGCCACCAACCCGAATGACGAGGGCGAATCCGCTCTGCGTTACCAGGACGTGATCGACCGCACTGACCTGGACGTTGAAATCCGCGTCAGCGAGCAGTACGACCAACTGACCGGCGCCCTCGGCGCGAGCAACGTGAAGTTCGCTCGTTACGTGGACCTGGCCTTCATCAACCCGCAGTTCATCGAAGCGCTGGCAATGGCCGTTGCTGATTGCAAAATCAACATCGACCAGCGTTCCGCTCACTACACCTTCGGCAACCGTCGCCTGCGTGGTAACACTCGCATCCGTGACTTCGTCGGCGGTGACCTCACTCACGGCATGCTGTCTGGCCGTCGTGTGACCGGTGACGGCGCTCGTTCGCTGCGTGGCAACGTCGGTAACGGCTACGGCTTCGGCAATAGCTTCTAACTGACGTCATAGCTTGGGGGAGCCTGTGCTCCCCCTTGTTATGCCTTTTTATTTTCACCGAGCATCTAGGGGAGGTCAATGAAAAAGCGTAATGGCATTTACTTACGCGTGGTGGGTTACGACACCATGTTCATGCATCAGTCGCATCCTGCGATCCTGATGAACGACTTCAACATCGATCTTGAGGCCGACCGTCTCAAGCTGAACAACCTGATTTATGCCAGCCTCGACGGGGACTCGCTGAACAACACGGCGAGCTGTGACTGTGGACTCATCCACGGCATGGACAATTACGGCATCCGCTGTAATGACTGTCTGAGCTTGGTAATGCCGATCACTGAGAAGCCATTGGAGACTCTCCTGTGGATCAAGTGCCCGGCAGGTATTAAGAAATTCATCAACCTTACAGTGTGGCGGATTCTCTCGAAGAACCTGACACACTCGAACTTCAATATCCTGGAGTATCTTTGTAACCCGCGCTACACGGCTGCCTCTCCCCTGGCGCCGGACAAGATGCGCAAGCTGGATAAGCTGGAAATCCCCCGTGGCTACAACCACTTTGTTGAGAACTACGAGTCCATCCTGGTAGCGCTGTTTAAGGCTGGCTTGATTGGTCCATCGGCATCTGCCCGTAAGCGTAGAAAGATCATGCGCTTCTTGCAGGAGAACTTCGACCGGACGTTCTCGGATTACCTGCCATTCCCTACGCGTCTTGGGTTCATCAAAGAGAACTCCAACAACCGCATCACGGCCGACCCCAAGATGGTGTCTGCGGTTAACGCCGCGCACATCCTGATCGGGATCGACAACCGTGAGACTGCCGAGAACCAGCCCAAGCTGGCCCAGGCGGTCAAGGAAGGTCGCGTTGTCAGCGCACTCCAGCACTTCAACGATTACTACAAGACCTTCGAGTCTGAGGTGATCTTCAAGAAGCCTGGCGTAGCGCGGAAGCTGATCTACGGCACACGTCCGTACTTCGGCTACCGTGCGGTGATCACGTCGCGTCAGAAGCCTCACCGGCAGGACGGTATGGAGATGCCGTGGTCTGCGAGTACCTTGCTGTTTAAGGTCCACTTGCAGAACAAGCTGCTGACTCAGGGGTACATCCCCAACGAGATGCAGGCCCTGATCTACGAGAACACTTTGCGTTGGCACCCTGAGCTGGACCGGCTGTTCAAGGAGCTACTAGCCGAAGCTCCGAACGGTACCATTCCAACCACCTTCGGTCGTAACCCAACCCTGACCCGTGGCTCTATCGGCTATAACCAGATTGACACGATCAAGTCTGACCCAACCGACAACACCATCAGCATCTCGCCGCTCAACCTGATCGACAAGAACGCTGACTTCGATGGTGACGCACTGTGGGGCGAATTGCCGCTCGATCAGAAGAATGCGAAAGTCATGAGTCGTCTTGATCCAGTCACCGGCGTCATGGACCTCGACAAACCGTTCACGGTGTCCCGTAACACAACGCTTCCACCACCGTTGATCGCGACCATTACCAGTTGGATCGTCGAGGGCGACCAGATTTCACGATGAGGAGTTCACCATGGCGATAGCTATCTACGCTGATGATCAGGAGTTCGGTGTCATGCACTACGGACTTCCGCGATCGGAGGACCGTGCGGCTATCCGACAGCGTATGGAAAACACTGCACGGTCATTTGGTTTGGCAGGCAGTGAAGTGTTCAACCGAGCAGTCCAACGGTTCGAGTCATTTGACTTTGATCGACTGGAACGCAAGATGGACGCATTGAAACGGAAGGTCAGCCACCTCTTTGACCGGGACGAGATCCGGCCAATGTGGAAGATCGGCCAGTTCCAGCAGGCAGGTCCTGAGCAACAGCGTTGGCTGATGGCCAACCCGCGTGCCCAGCGTCTGTTTGAGAAGGACATGATGAATGGCTGGCGTGATTCCTTTGTCAACTACTTCCAAGGAAAGGTTGGCGAAGAGAACCCCGACTACCAGGCAGTCATGGACGGTATGGTGGTGTTTAACGAAGAAGGTGGTGCTGTGGCAACTCAGTACCTCACGATCCGTGACGCCGACAACCGTGGTCCGCTGCGCTTTGCCGAGCAAACCTTGGTGAAAGACAGCATGTGGGCCAACTTCAACGCCTACCTCGATGAGGGCTTGGACGATCCAAGCGATTCGAACAACGGGTCGCTGTAAAGGAGCGAGGCCTAGTGGAGCACTGCCCTATGGGTATGTGCTCCGCAACCGCCTCACCCCTTTTCTTTTTCGTCTGGAGTGTCCTATGGCACGTGTCATCCCGGTCTTGGGTAGTGCTGGTTTTGCTACTGACTTGACCATCAAGGCCGATGAAGCCCTGACCAATTTCTACACCTCCCAGCGCTCTCAGTCTGACATGTACCGCGGTCAGATCGCCAGTCTGGGGGACATCATCAGTCGCTTTGGCAACAGCCCCATGGAACTCGAGAATGAGGTCCGGGATGTGCTCGAAGACTACTTCGGTCGTCAGTTCGATGAAGTGACTCTTGATGTAACTACTGTGGTGAAAGGACCCAGTATTGATTTACAAATCGGTGCTATCTTACGAGACGGTACGAAGACGATTGACATTCAGCACGTAGTCACGTCTACCGATTCCAAAATTCGCAGCATCATTGATCTGCAAAATGACGGTAAGCCATTCATTCTGGCTGACCTTCTTACTACCTAGGAGTGATCCATGTCCCAAGTTGTTAAGCTCGTTACCTCCAACGGCCCGATCCTTGTTCTGGCCAGCCTGCTCCTGAACCGTGCTGACGGCAGCGAAGTCCGCGCAGGCGAACTGGTTGCGGGTGATGGCTACACCGTGACTCGTGGTGGCGCTCAGTTCAGCGAAACCGTTACCGAAGTGCTGGTTCCGACCGCTGAAGAAGCGCGTGAGTTCCTGCAAGAAGCTCGCATTGCCAAGCTGGAAGATCTGGTGGAAGACCAAGGCTCCCGCCTGGAAACCACCGAGAAAGCACTGGAAAGCGCCAACAACGCCCTGCTCGGCCTGCAACGCACCATCGTTGAGCTGACCGCTTCGCACATCGACCGCATCTTCACCGATCAGGTCATGGTCGACAGCCTGGCTCAGCGCTTCTTCATCGCCGGCGCTAACGCCATCGCTCACAAAGCCCGTCAGTCCAAGGAGCGTACTCCTGAGCTGATCGTGATCGAGCAAGCGATCCCAGGCGCTATCCGTGCGACCCTGAAAGAAGAAGGCGGCGTGCTGGTCGAAGAACAGCTGAAAGAAACCGGTGAGTGGGTTACCGGCGAGCAGCTGTCCGAAGCCATGCAGGCTGACGTGATTCAGGAAGTGTTCGGCAACCTGCTGGCCAGCTCCGGCTGCACCATCGGTCGTCCGTACTTCATCGTTGAAGACGTGCACCTGGAAGAGTTCCGCAAGCAAGCCGCTGCTGGCGCTCGTGAAGCCCTGAGCCAAGTGGCCGGCGCTGCTGCACCTGTGACTGAAGAAGCTCAGGCACCTGTCGAAGCTGAGCCTGAAGCTCCGGTCGTTCACTAAGACCTGCACTGGGGGAGAGCTTCGGCTCTCCCTCTTTTACGGAGAGACTCCCATGCAGCTTACCGACGATGATTTCAAACGGCTCGATGAAATGGATAAAGAAGCCAATGCTCGCATGTCCGAGCGTGACTTCACCCAGCGTCTCCTGCCGCACCTTGTGCCGAATGGTCGGGGTGAAAACGTCCGTGTTGACATTTATGTAGCCGCTGCTGGTCATGCCAACCGCATGATCGACGTCTTCGAGAATGGCAACCCAGGCAAGATCCTGTTCACCGTTCCACCGCTGATCTCCCCGACTCCGATGACCATCCGCTCAATCCATGCGCGGCCTGAAACGGACATCGGTGAACTCAGCGCAGAGTACGACGCCCAAGTGACCACCAACGCCCCAGGCATGGTGATTGACGGTTTCGTGCAGCGCCTCATGGCTTTGAACTACACTCCGGCTGACGCGATCTCCGCTGTCTACGGGTTGATGTGGGCCAAGATCTACCGTCGTTACAACATCCCACTGGAATTGATGTTCGGTGAAGCCGCTCCTGAAGTCGCCAAGCAATTGGGTCAGATCAGCGGTGAAGCGGATGTCGATACCGGCCAGGCCAGGAAGACCCTCGATGACATTGCTGAAGACGACATCGAACCGCTCTGAAAGACTCATGGCGTTCATCTCGGACATCCACTTAGCCCATCCACGTACCAACACGTACCACATCATCCAGAACCTCCGCAAGGCGTTTCCCGATGATGAGCAGACGGGCAAGCTCGATGTCATTTTCTTTGCAGGCGACGTCTTTGACCGCCTGATGAGTTTGCCTCAGGATGAGGTGGACGCCATCCAAGAGTGGATCGGTGATCTTCTTCGCATCTGCGCGAAACGCAACATCCTCGTGCGGGTTCTCGAAGGTACACCAAGCCATGACTGGCGCCAGTCGAAACAGTTCGTCAACGTCAACAACACGCTGGACAATCCCGCTAACCTGCGCTACGTCGATACATTGAGTATTGAGGTGATACAGGAGCTGGACAACCTGAGCGTGCTGTACGTGCCGGACGAGTGGAACGCTGACGCCAGTGTTACCTGGGCTCAGGTCCAAGAACTCCTTTCGATCCATGGGTTGGAAAAGGTTGACGTGGGCTGTATGCACGGCTCCTTCGACTATCAGTTGCCCATTGAGTCGAGCAAGAACCACAACAGCGACGCGTACATGTCCATCGTTCGCCATTACATCGGCATCGGGCACGTACACATCCGCACAGAGCGAAACGGCAAGATCTTGGCCCAAGGGTCCTTTGATCGCCTGTCGCACGGTGAGGAAGCCGCTAAGGGTCATTACAGGGCATGCATCTCGCCTGCCGGTAATTACCACTGGTTCGTTGAAAACACCGGTGCCCGCATCTATAAGACGCTGGACTGCCGGGATCAGGTCATTGAGGAAACCATTGACCTGTTAGCGCAATACGAGAACGAACCCGATCAGTCGAACTTCCGACTGATGATCCAACGGGGCGGTACGGTGCACCACGGCTTGAAGGATTTGCGTAAGCGCTTCCCTCAGTTCCGGTTGACCACACAGCTTGATGATCTGAAGACCCAGGAAGAAGTCCAACTGGCTCAACAGCAGGCTCCGGTGGTGAAACCGATCAGCATCACGCCTACCAACATCACGCACCTTGTGGCTGAGCGAATGGCCCGTCAGGGAACTGACGTGACAGATCCTCGGGCATTGAAGGTCCTGGCTGTCTTGGACAAATATAAAGAGGCAGCATAGGAGGTTGCATGATTACTGATCCCAGCGCCCAAGCGGCGCTGTCGAGCCGTGAGCTGGGGCAGATCCCCATCTCCATCGGTACCAGTCTGGCCCTTGAGGGTGCCTTCGGCATCCTTGAGGACAACCACAACCCAAAGCCAATCATCCATAATGTTGACGTCTTGTATGTCAACATCCGGACGTTGATCCGGAACATGGTGGGGGCAATCGACAACGAGCAACTGAGCGCGGTCTTCCCTGAGGACCTGGCCCACATCCTCGTGAATGAACTGACGACCATTGAGCAAGCCGTGTCACTGGTGTCCAAAGGCCGGGTGAAAGTCCAGCCTTACCTGTGCAACTACCGGGACCTGCCTCGCAAGTTCCAGTATGGCATCCTCAAGAACGCTAACACGGATCGGCAGCGGTACGCTGCCCTTCGTGAAGAGAACACGGTCATCGAGTTCAAGCGCATCCTGCACGAGCATCCGAACATTCGCCCTATCGAAACCGATATGGAGTTGCCACCCGATGCCCGCAAGGTGCTGCTGCTGTCTAACTACGCGGTAGACCTTCTACAGCGGTATAAGTTTGCAGCGATCACGCTACTGGAATCGCACACCGGCGCCACTAAGCCTCCAGCCCTGTGGTACACCAAGCTTACCAACGGTAAAGAGCTGGAGAACATTCCGTTTGATCGGATGACTCTGCAATTCTTCGGTGACAACGGTAACCTGTTCACAGGCTTCCCGATCAAGTTCCGCAGGATCATGCTCGACATCGCTCAGAAAAACCGCTGGCATGCCATGACGACGAAGGATTACATCATCGGTTGCGTCAAGAAGGCTTACGAGCCTGAACTGGAGCGACTGGTCATTAATCTGTACTCGAAAGGTTAGGGGAACCGGCGGGTAAAAAGAAACACCTGGGTCCTATCTTTTGAATAGAAGCCGATCACACTTTTTGGTTTGGAGTAACACAGATGAGTGAACAGAACGCGCGTCCAGAAACGATTCTGGACGACCCTTCCCTGGCCCTCAAAGCAAAGAAGCAAGACGGCATGGAAGGCGAGCCTACTCTGCGTCCGGCTTACTACGAAAACAACCCACGTCTGGTCGTGAAGACCCGCGTACCGAACGACAAGAACCACGGCAAGATCGAAGCAGCGCTGTCAAACCGCGCCTTCTTCTCGGTCCTGCGTGCTCTGGAACTCGTGGCTGAATCCACCGGCCCGATCCAAGTGTTCCTGGACAACAAAGGCCACCGCTTCGTCGATAAGAAGCGTGACCCGAACCCGTCCATCATGAGCATGATCAAGCTCGAGAAGAACAACGAAGGCGTGATCTCGATCTGCATCAGTGCAGGCAAGAACCGTCCTTTGATCGAGTTCCCGTTCCTCGACTGCACCTACCATCAGTTCCGTGATGGCCAAGGTAGCATGCCGGTAGCGGTAGCTTCCAAGCTGTACTGCCTGGGTTGGATCGACGTCGTTCGTGAATACCTGCCAGTGGTCATCGAGAAGAACTACGCCAAGCCGGCGTGGATGCAGCGCCGTGAGCAGAACAACGGCGGAGGCGGTGGTCAGTGGGGTGGCAACAACGGTGGTAACCGTCAAGGTGGCGGTGGCAACAGCTGGGGCGGCAACAACAATGGCGGCGGTAATTCCGGCGGCAATAGTTGGGGCGGTAACAGTGGCGGTGGTCAACCTGCTCCTCAGGTATCTGGTGGAACCGGTTTTGACTTCAGCGATGATGTGCCTCTATAAAACGAGCCCGACATAGCCAGCATCGACACAGGACCCCACGCGGTCCTGTGTCGACTCTTATACCCTGACGACTATCCGTTCGACGTCTTTTCGGCGATACATTATCTTTGTGAATCAGTAACCATCGAGGTTGTACCAACGTGCAGATTCAGCTTAATGAACTGTCGAGTAAGGGAATCACATCCCTGACTCTGGATCACCGCGGCAATTCAATGAAGTTGTCAGCAGGCAGCTATCATTCCGCTGCGATCATCAACCGTGAAACACTGTTCAAGGAGACCAATGACTTCCTCTCAAGCCTGCCGGCGGAGGATCAAGCCAAGCTTTGGGACTTGTATCTCAAGGTAAACGAGTACCTTTCGTCCGAAGAGATCCGGTCGTCGTACTTCATCCGCGCTGAAATTGAAGCGGTGGTGAAGCAGATGTACAAGATCATCACTTGGCCGGTGGTACGGGATTGGGTTGAGAAAGCCCGTCTGGAAATCCCAAGCGACGTCAATGAGAAGTTCGAAGAGTACAACGAGCGCGGTCGTAACTACCGCAGTCGGACGTACATCAAGTCGGACTACATCGACCTGCAAGCGTTGGCACTGGGGTTGCGGATGATTGTGCCTGTATGGGGCATGTACATCCAGAACGTGGCGTCCACCCACGGCAACGGGTACAAGGAATCGGAAGCTGTCAAGCTGATCGAGCTGGCTGGTGTGAACCAGTGGCCTCCTTATGTCCGCATGATGGAGTACATCGAGGCATCGGTGGACAAAGAGATCAGCATGACCATGGTCATGGCCGGTCTGTCGAGTGAAGAAGTACCACGTCACTTGATGGCTATGGCATTGGTGCGCAAGATCTCCATCGGGCCGTTGTCCACTCCGGTGGATCGGGACAGTCTGGCCCGGATTCTGTTCAACTACGTGACTGGCACTCACCTGCGCATGGACGGTCGCTTCCAAAGCGTCACCGGCGTAGTGCAGGCTAAACGGTCCCGCAGTCTGGACAAAGGCGACGAAGACAACAGCTCGGTCTGGGACGACTACGGTCAAACCACCGAGATCACCGAAGGCGACCGGCAATTGCTGGAAGTGTTCAGTGAGAACACCAACGTCATCGTCGTACGTGCTGACCCAACTCTGGACATTGCTCGTGTGCAGCAATGCGTCGCCATCTGTTCTCGTCACGAAGAGCGCAAGGTGGAAGACTTCCAGAAGGCGATCATCTTCTGGGTTATCCGGACGATCTCGCCAGAAGCACGTGAGCTGCTGCTCAAGCGGACTGAGTTCCGTTTGATGGGTGTCGCTCAGGCAATCCTGGATCACTGGGGTTTCCACGAGCTGGCCATCCTGGTATCGGCGGAAGAGTACGTCAGCGATGAAGGTGAGACCTACATCCCGACTGAAACCCGCAACAAGATCACCAAGCAGCAAGCAGAGGTATTGGACAAACAGTACCCGCACTGGCGCCAGGAAACGAAACGTCAGGAACCGGGCAAGCGTGGCAACGTAGCCGTGACTGCGATCGACATGGTCGTGGACTGGATGAGTGGCCGTGCTTGGAAACCACACGCACCTCGAGACATCATTGAACGTGTGCCGATGCTTAATCAGACCGGCTACATGTACATCTCGGGCGACATCAGACGTCAACTAGCAGACATGATCATTCATGTCAACAACACTATCGGGAGCCGTACCCATGCAACTAATTGATCTCGTATTCCGTGAGCGTTCGGGCTACAAGGACATGCAGCTCCGTCCTTATTACGCCGATGCCACCAAAGATTTGATCGGTGAGTTGGACCGCGATACCCGTGGTGGTGATGACCTGACTCCTGCGGCCCTGAGCCGTGTGGCAGGCCGTATCATCCGCCCGGCCGCCCAGCACCAAGGCGCAGCTATTATCGCCAACGGCTGGGGCGAGAAGCGGTTCATGTTCATGATGACCGTTCTGGTCCGCAAGAGCCGTACCGACATCCGGACCCTGGAGATCTCCGGTTATACCGACTACGTGGGTGCTTCCCAAGGCATCCGTGGCGTCAAGCTTGATGAGAACATGGCGCTGTACTTCAACTCGGTCACAGAGCTGAACCAGAGCTACATGGATACCCCGACCCGTCGCGGTTGGCAGACCCAGATCGCCAGTTCGAACCACCTGATTGCGCCTCAAGTCATGCCGGACTTCAGCCGTGATCGGATGTCCGCCGGGACACTGGTAATGCGTCCAGAAGACGTGTTCCACAATAACCCGAAGAACGTGGTGTCTAACGCGTTCAACCGCCGTGCCGAGAAAGAGAACTACCTGGACATGCGCCATGGGTTCACCGGCAAAGGCCTGCGGATGTCCAACCGCCTCAATGACTCGTCCACTCGTTACTTGCACCGCTCGATCAAAGCGCTGGCAACTGCAAACGAAGGCGAAGTGTTTGGCCAAGGCAATGCGTTCGACCGGGACACCGGCTCGATCCTGAAGGATGCCCGTTCTCAGGTCCGTGAGAAGACCGTGAGCAGCATCCCAGTCCTGGCTGACATTGCTCGTGAGACCAACATCCTCGAGCAAGGCTTCATCACCTACGGTGAGCTGATCGCCATGAACCCGGACTATGTCTGGGACGACGTCAAGGTGTTCTTCGAGCGCCCTGAGACTGTGGACACCTTCCACAACCGTTCTGGTTGGTCGGGTCGTGACAACAGTACCATCGCTGCGATCCAAGTGGTTCGTGCGTTGCCAGCGTTCATGGCGTTCCACCACATTGCGTACGTCGAATTCACGGCGGACAACATGTCGGCATTGGGTGAGCCAGTCATCATCATCCCGCAGTGCCTCCCGATCATTGGCAAGCAGATCACCGATCGCTCGCTGATGGCATTCGAAGAGCGCATGGTCACTGAGCTGTTCTACGACATGCTCCCGTGGCCAGACTGCATGTTTGAGATCGAAGTCCGTGCCGGTCTGGCCAACGACATCGTGATCAAGCTCAAGCTGGAAGGCGAAGATCCGTTCGAGGACACCTTCCCAGTCTTCTGTGACTCCTTGGTACCACCGGTCATTGTGAATGATCAGGACACCATCGGAGCCATGAGTTCCTCGCTGACCGACATCGTCGAAAGCCTGGGTGCTGGCCGTCGTGGCCGGGACGATCCAGACTACGCCGATGCACCGGTCCTCAGCAACAGCGGCAATTTCAATTTCTAAGGGAGTAAAGCATGGATCTCCATGAGTTCAATCCCCGTGTGCTCAATGCTATCGGGATCATCGACGAAACGGGCAAGGGTCACCTCAGCCGTGTGTTGGGCGAGAACCGTTACAGCCCGTTCATGATTGGTGAGAAGCGCGTGGTGCTGCCTACTTCCGAGCACCTGCGTAGTGACGACAAAGGGGTGGTGGTTTACCATCCCCTGTCCGAGAACATCACCCGTGGCGAATCGGACATGATCAAGTCCATGCGTGACCAGATCATGTTCAAGCTGACCGTAATCGCGGTGCAGTTGATCTCCGAGCTGGGCCGTGTGGCTGCTACTGACAGCGAGCATGGTCGCCTGGATGCAGCGTCGTCCAAGTACCTGAAGCAGGTCTCCGGCATGGACGCTCGTTCGTACGAGTTCCTGAAGAAGGTCATCCTGCGTATCGGGCCTGAGCCTGAGAAGCGCCTGATCTCCATCAGCCTGCGTAAAGGTAACAAGGACGGCGTCCTGCGCGCCGCCAAGTTCAAGTTCCCGGTTCTCGATCAGCTGCTGACCGACGAGCACGAACTGCTGGGTATGAAGTACCCGTCCAAGAAAGCCCGTCAGAACCTGATCGCGCTGTTCGAAATCGTGTTGGGCGACGAAGACACTCGTGCCAGCTACGACTACGGCAGCAAGAACATGGCAGCGCCGTACTTCCATGCGCTGATGATGGGCTTCAATGCATTCGCGACGCATCTGAACGATGTGATCAAGAAGCACAAGAAGCTGCTGGGTAAAGCAGTTGACGAAGACGGCAAGGAAACTGGCCGCTGGATGTCCGACGACCTGCACATCGACCTGAGCTGGGTCGAAGGCATGGACGACCTGGCCGAGATGCGTCGCATCGTGCCTCCGCAAGAAGGTAACGAAGGCAGCATCATCGTGGCTGAGCCGAAAGACGTAGCCAAGACTGCCGAGAAGATCAGCAGCCGCATTGCGCCACCGACCCGCAGTTCTACTGAAGGTCGTCGTGCTGAGCGTGCTGACGAAATGGATCTGCCGTTCGATGTGGACGACGATACCAATCAAGGCGCTCGCAGTGCACGTGGCGAAGTTCCTCCACCACCGCGCCGCAATGGGGCCAAGTCGCTGGACGATTACCTGTCCGGTGGCCGTGACCGTGATGACCGCCGTGGCGGTGGTGATCGCGATCGTGATGATCGTGGTTCGAGCTGGAGTCGTGACCGTGGTCGTGATGACGACCGTCGTAGCTGGGGACGTGACCGCGATACCCGCGGTGGCCGTGACGATGATCGTCGTGGTCGTTACGATCTGGGTCTGGATCGTGATCGTGGCCGTGAAGAAGAGCGTGGCACCAGCTGGAGCCGCACTGACTTCCGTCGTGAAGAGCGTAGCAGCTCGGGTCGTCGTCCATTCGGTAGCGGTTCGCAGCAGACACAAGGCCGCGGTCGCTTCTGACTGACGGCATAGAGAGGAGGCCACCACGGCCTCCCCTCTTTCTTTTGTCAGATTCGCCCTGGTGTTTGCAGGTAAAGGCTCTTGAGGGTATTGACAACTCCCAAGTCCGGCAACCGCATTTCCTTGAAGTCTCTGGTCATCTGTGTAGGGCAGTCGAGGTCGTTTACCACCATGAAGATCAGCAAATTCTCGATCGGGTACTTCAATTCGACGATGAGCGACATGAAGTTGTATTCGAACTTGTGAACCATCCCTGGATCTAGAGGGGTCTTTACACAGTTCGCCTTGAGGTATGCTTCGTGGGTGTGAATAAAGCTCAAGAACTCTGGTGAATGGAAGGTGGTATCGCCGTCGACCACCATCAGGTTGTTCAGTAGCTGGCTCATGCCCGTGCTCCTCGTTTGAATTTTCTTCAGTGATACATTATCTAGTTGGTAAGCGAGTGCTAACCTGTAGTGTAATGGGAGTAATCGATGTTCAACGACAGTACCCCGTCCGTGCAAGAGCAGTTGGCCCGGCTCTACGCGCAGCAAGAATGGCACAATCCAGTCGAGCTGCACCCTGAGCTGATGTCGCTGTACGGACTCAACCCATTTATCCGGCACATCTCCGCTAGCCGAGCGGCGATGTTTACTGGTAACTTGGCGCAAATGGTGGTTATCAAGAACCCCATGCGCAAACGCATCCGTTCTGGGATGGAGCGCCCATTTGGCGAAGCCACGTTCTCTATTGAGTTCGCTGACGACGTCGAGGTGCTCGAGATCATCCCACGCTTTGGCCATACGGCAGGCGCTAACCGCATCCGTCACTCGCCTCAAACGGCAGTCATCTACGAGAACCTTCGCACGAAGGAACTTGGCGTGACCATGTTGACGGACTACCATGTCACTCACCAGCACTTCGGCACCGAGTTCAAGCGCAACCGTGATGCGCTGGACAAGATGCGTAAAGGTGTCCGGTTCAAGAAAGGAACCCGACTGGCGCACAGCCCGTTGATCGACGAACACAAGAACTACATGTACGGCCGCGAGACTAACGTGCTCATGGCGTCCGACGTGGCAGGGACTGAAGACGGCGTGAAGGCGCGCAGAGGCTATCTGGCCGCGCTGGCTCCCACAGGATTTGAGACCCGCGTGTTCGAATTCGGGCGAGAGTTCTTCCCAACCAACCAATCGACCGTTCCCGGCATCTACAAGATCATGCCGGACCTGGGCGAGAAAGTAAGCAGTACCGGACTGCTGGTGGCACTGCGCCGCTACGATCCGATCAGTGCCGTGGCAAACATGACTGTCGACGCACTGATGCAGCCGGACTACATCTTTGACCGCAAGCGCTTCGTGCAACATATCGATGCCGAAGTGGTGGACATCCGAGTTGAGCGTAACACCTCGATCCCGATCCCGCCGTTGCCTGTGGGCATGGACGAGCAGTTGCTCAAGTATTACAACGCCGATACCGAGTTCTACAAGAAGATCGTAGACTTCTGGACCGAGCGTCGTAAGGATGCTCGCCGCCGTGGGTATCAAGAGCTGCCGATGGAACCAGAGCTGAGCCATCTGGTGTTCGAGGCCATTGGCCGCGTGACGCCGGACTACATCCGCCCTGACGGTGGCTTCAACAAGAAGTACGATGACAACGGCAAGGTCGACAAGGTCTACCGTGGGCTGAAGTTGGATGCTTGGCGGGTAGAGATTACCTTCAAGTACCTCTCGGTACCCAACAAAGGCTATAAGATCACCGACATCAACGGGAACAAGTCGGTAGTCGTTGAAGTAGTAGATGACGAAGACATGCCGGTCGATGAGAACGGTATCGTTGCGGACATCGTGGTTGACCCGAACAGCCGCTGGAACCGGGTAACTCCGGCCTCCCCGATCGAGATGATCATCTCCGGGGCAGCGCGTGACTTGGGTAAACGGATTCAGGCATCGTTCGGCTTCCCGCTGAATGACCAGATCTCTGAGGAAGAAGCCACAGACGTGGTGTACGCCCCAGAGAACCGTGACTTGGTAGATGCAGCCTTTAATGAGCTGCTGGAGTTCTACAAGGTTGTGGTGCCGTTCCACTGGCAAGACCTGACTGACCCCGAGTACCACCGGTTCAATCCGGAGTACAAGTACTCGCAAGTGGCCGCGGTAATCTACGACCACATGTTCGGGCTCGACATGGAAATGCCGACCAACAACCCGATCCACATGCCGGACGTGATCCGTACCATCAAGGAGCGCTGGCCGCCGTTCATTACGCCGGTGCGTTTCCGTGGTCGTGATGGCAACATGAAGGTTTCTCGTGAACCGATGTTGATTGCCCCGTCCTATTACATCAACCTGGAAAAGACCGCAGAAGACTCGTGGATGGCGGCATCGTCTGCGAAGTGCAACGTCTTCGGTACAACTGCGCGTCTGAGCAACAATGACAAGTACGACTCTCCCGGTCGTCAGTCGTCTATCCGTGTCGGTGAGTCTGAGTTCCGGTCCGAAGCTGCCGTGTGCGGCGGTGAAGCGATCGCAGATCAGAAGGATGCGTCCAACAACCCAATCGCGCACAAGTTCGTGCTGCGGCGGTTGTTGACCCACCCTACACCCACAAACGTCGAAGAAGTACTCGACCGTGCCGTGGTGCCTGTTGGGGGACATCGACCGTTGGCCTACATGCGCAACATGTTCGAATGCTCCGGCAAGCAACTCACCAACGAATACGCGGAGTAAGCAATGCGTCGAATCAAAGCACGTGAGTTCATGAACCGCGACATCGTCGCGGAGTGGCCACTGGACGATGAGCGGCTGGAGATTGAGTTCGACGACGGTATCCTTGAGACCACCACTCGCCGGACTGCGTTGAGCTGGTTCTGCTGGGAGTTGCACCGTCAGTTCCCACGCACCCCGCTGAACATGAACCACCACATTGGTAATGCGTTCCCAAGTGCCGACATGGTACCGAAGACGCTGTCCAACATCGTTCGGTCGCTGCACTACACCTACTTCACCCCTGGCATTGAAATGGCCAACCACGACCTGTGCTACGACCGGGAGGACGTGTGGCGTGTGGTCAAAGATGTAGGCAACGAAATCTACAACGTGTTGTCGATCAACCTCGAAGAGTGGCATGTGCACATCAACGGCTTCCACTTGCTGGAGCTGTACGATTACCCACCGCTGGTGGCGATCCGTGGCACGCTGCAAGAGAACCAGCTATCCATCAGTAACGCGATGGATAAGACAGCCGAAGTCTTGATGAAAGACCCGGCTATTCTGCACAACCCAATCGTGCGGGGCCTGCGTTCCAAGCAGATCAAGATGGGCCAGTTCATGCAGATCATCCTCTGCTTGGGCTACCGGACTGACCTCGACCAGGTGATCTTCCGTAAACCGATCACGGTGGGCTTCTTCGAAGGCCTGACCAAGATGCACGACATCATGATCGAGTCGTGCTCCGCGAAGAAGGCTTTACTGTTTACCAAGAAGCCCCTGCGGATCGTTGAGTACTTCAACCGGAAAATGCAGCTGTCCACTACTGTTGTGGATAAGCTCATCTGGAACGACTGTGGCTCGGATGAATACGCCGAGATCGTAGTCGACTCCAGCCTCTGGTCTCACCTCGACGGTAAGTTCTTCTTGAACGAGAAGACCAACAAGCTCACCCCAATCCATGCCGATAACACGGCACAGATGAAGGCGCTGAAGGGTCAGACCATCAAGATGCGGTCTGGCATGTTCTGTCGTTACCGCGGCAATGGTGAAGTCTGCCATGTCTGCTTCGGCGAACTGGCTTGGTCCATCCCTCGGGAAACCAGTCTGGGCCACGTGTGTGCTACTGAACTGTGCCGGGAAGGTTCCCAGCGAACGCTGTCCGTGAAACACTTGGACGGCTCGTCGGTGGTGGAAGAGATCGTGATTGCGGAGGAACACTTGCCGTACATCGACGTCTGTGCCAGCGACCCGGCCATGAACGACAACGCAGATGTGGAAGTGATGTCGAACGTCACGGAAGAAGCACTGGGCGAAGCAATTCCTCAGACTGCCCGTGAATCGTCGTTGCTGAAGTTCAACCCACGTCTGAAGAAGATGAAGCCAATTCTGATCCTTCAGGCATCTGCGGACAAGAACACCGACAACGGGACCGAGCTGGCAGGTATCAACAAAGATACCGTCATCGAACGTCTGAACATCCACCGCTTCACTGCCTTCCGGGAAGTGCAGATCCGGACCACCAACTTGCGGGAAGAAACCCACGATGCTTGGATTCCGGTTTGCCAAGGTGCACGTCTGGGCTCGCTGTCGCGGCTCATGCTGTACTACATCCAGGAACACGGGTACACCATCAACGAGAACGGTGACTTCTGCATCGACCTGAGCGATTGGGACTTCGGTGCACCGGCGTTCTCCCTGCCACGCCGCCATGCCAGTACGCTGGACTTCATGGCAGCAGTTGAGGCCTTCATCCGATCTCCGGCGAAGAAGTCGGAACGGAATGGGTTCTCGGGCAAGATGCTGACCAGCTACACGGACCCCGTGGCAGCCTTGTTGGACTTCAGTGACTTGGTGAACTCGCAGCTGCGGGTATCCATCAGCCACCTTGAAGTGATCCTGCTGTCGCTCATGCGCCCAGCCGATGACCCGGACGACTACTGCCTGCCACCGTTTGGCCGGCCAACGAAGTTCGAGGAACACCGGACCCTGATGCAGTACCGCTCCGGCGGACAGCAACTGGCGTACGAGCGTCAACCGGACATGATCGAAGACCCAGACAGCTACTTGATTACCAAGCGGCCTGCTGGACTCCTCGATCCGTTCGTGTTCCCAGAAGTGATCTGACCATTAGAGGAGCCTTCGGGCTCCTCTTCTTATTTTGTTTGATGGACCTCCGTGGACGTCTATGGACGTTGGTGGACAGTTTTTAATCATCTAAATGAGGTTTGTTATGTAACAGTCGTATGCCGCCAGTTAGGGATGTCCCATGAAAATCGATGTCTATAGTCACGGTTTGAGGGTTACGGATGTAATCAACGACCGTGATCTCCAGGCGATGTTGGCGTTTTGCAGGCCCCTGATCGAGATGGGATATGAGAAGCAGGGCAGGCGATTCGTCCCCAAAGGCCTCCGTACATTTGCCTCCGCTACACGGAATCGAAAAGAGTTCTACTTCCACCGGAACCAACTCGATGCCCTGAAGCGCCACCTTTTCGGGAATCTGGGCTACGCGCAGCATCTGGTTCCAATCACTCACCACGTCGTTGCCAAGGACATCTTGCCCAAGGTAGAGTTCGACGTCCGTAAGATGTTCCCACCGCGTGAGCGCCAAGTCGGGATCATCGAATACGTCCTTGATGACCAGAACCCCAAGTGGGACCCGATCATCAAGATGGTTACATTGCAGACAGGCGGCGGTAAGACCTACGTTGCCCAGTACTGCATGAACAAGCTGCAACTGCGTACGGCTATTCACTTTAAAGGCGGTTACGTCTCACGGTGGAAGGATGACCTTGAAGAGACGTTCAAGTTCAAGCGCGGTGAGTTCCTGATTGTCCGTGGTGGTAAGGACATGATTGCCCTTCAGCAAATGGCGCTGGACGGTGATCTAGACAAGCTGAAAGTCGTGATCATCACGGCTGCTACCATGCGCGACTACATCAAGAACTACGAGGAGTCCAACGGTAACAGCAAGCTGTACCCGATCAAGCCTATCGACTTCTACCCGAAGACCGGTATTGGCTTCCGGGTCACGGACGAACTGCACCAAGAGTTCCACAACAACTACCGCATCGACCTGTACACTCACACGTACAAGACGCTGGGCCTGTCCGCTACCATGGTCAGCTCGGATGCGTTCAAGAACCGGATGTACGACATTGGCTACCCGACGTCTCAGCGACACGACGGTGGCGGTTACAACGTCTACATCGGTGTGACAGCGATCCTCTACCACATGGACCCGGATGTTCGGATCAAGTTCATGGGGGCTCAGGGTTACTCGCACACCACGTTCGAAGAATCCGTCATGCGGCATAAAGGGCTCCTGAAGTCCTACCTCAAGATCATTGACCACGCGATCTACAATCGCTTCGTGTCGGTGCGTGAGGAAGGACAGAAGGCACTGGTGTTCTTTGCCCGTGTAGACCTCTGTACGCTCATGGTAGAACGTCTGAAGAAGATGTACCCAGAACTGAACGTCGTTCGGTACGTGGGCTCTGAAGGCGACTCCTACGATGAATTGCTGGAAGCCGACATCGGCGTGACCACCATTGGTTCTGGTGGTACCGCGATCGACATCAAGAACCTGCGTTGCTCGTTCATGTCGACGGCTATCGATTCGCGTCAATCCAACGAACAGGTACTGGGTCGTACCCGCCCCCTGATCGGCTGGCCAGACGTGACACCTGAGTTCATTTACTTCGGGTGCCTCGAGATCGAACAGCATTGTAAATACCACCGTAACAAAATCGAGTTCTTCAAGGGCAAAGTTGTTTCGCACATGGAAGTCATGTCGAAATACGTCCTGACACTCGCTGGGTGAGAGGGAGGGCTTCGGCCCTCCCCTTATGCCGCCTGTCAAAGAAAATGAACTCTGTCTATTATCTGAACGCACCACACCGAGACCTCACCATGGATAACAACATCGTAGATTTCACTACTCGTTTCCAGCTAAAGAAAGAACTGGCTGAGAAGCCTGTACCGCTGGAAGGCTACCAGTTACCTAACAGCGAGATTCTGATGGACCCGAGCCTCAAGCTCAACGTCCTGCTCCAGCACACCGCTGATAAGTTTCTTGATGGCGATATGGATGCCTACAAGATCCATCGCCTGTTGTCACTCATGGAGCACGTCTACGCAGGGTTCGTTCCCACGTTCGACCTCAAGACTTCCATGGTCATCCGTAAGCTCCCGACCGAAACCTCCCCGACAGACTTCTCGGTCTATTCGTGGGGCATTGCCATGGACCGCATGATCGGCAAAGATCACGAGCCAGCGACTTCATTCCGTCCCAGCTATCAACTCGAAGCGCAGCTGATCGAAGTCGATGAAGGCACCGTGACCAAAGTGGGCACCATTTACCCTGACGAGTGGATGGACTTCACCTTTGCGGAGGATGACATCATCACCGCTCGCACTCCGAAGCATTTCATCCGCCGAATGAACGATCTGGTGAAGATCAATGGCGGTAAAGGCATCGTCACTTCCGATGGTGGTTATCTCGTGGCGTTGCCTTATGGTGGACGTCTTGCGTACATGATCGCTCTTGTGCTCGAGAGCCCAATCGTACTGCTCCCTCCAGACCAACGCAAACCATTGTAAGGACGTTCCATGGCTATTCCAGAGTACGCTGATAAACGTGCCCACAAGCACTTCACACGCGGTTTCGTCGGTAGTCGGCACGGTGACAACGGTACGCAGTACAGCACGTCGTGGGACGCCTTGAGCGAAGCCGTACCTACGACTTACCACGTCTACGACAACGGTCACGGTCGTGTCTGTGTCTACTGTGGCAATCGTCCATTTCCCATCCAAGACCACGTAGGCGGAGCAGTCCTTGACCATGCTTGTGTCTGCGCTGATGCAATGGATGAAGTGGAATGGAAGAAGGAGTTCAACGCCCTGCTAATGAAGCAGAACCGGGAACGTGAAGAGCTGCGTAAGAAGGCTCCGAAGACTAACCCGGAAGTGTTGACCAAACTCGTCAGTCGTGTGTCTGCCAAGATCGTTGAAGAAGTCGAGCGTGGCTGGGGCCACTCCGAACTCAAGCGACTTGGCGTAAACTTCGCCGCTCCCTGTGATCAATTCGATAAGGACTAACCATGCTCCCTAGCAACGAGAACATCGTCTACCACATGGCCGAACAGTTGGCTGCTAACCTCATGAATAACAATGTGGGGCACGCATACCCGCAACTGGTGCCTGTGCTCCAGACCATGGGCTTCGACCTGCGTAACGTCTTTTCCCAGCTGCTGGGAGCGCAACGTCAGGAGCTGTTCTTCGGTGAGGCACCGTGGGCCAAGCTGTACGAACTCCAGACCGGCAGAACGATTTGCGTGCCGGATCGCACCATCCTCAAGAACCTCTGCCCAGAGCGTGGCTCGATGGTCGGTGACCGTCCTTGGGAGGAGATCCTCAAGTATTTCCTGGCTGGCTGGGAGAACCCTGAGGGCGATGAGGAGTGGCACTTCTTCCTCGGTGGACCGACGGACTACGACAACCAGGTCGTCATCAATTTCAAGAATATGTGCGCTACGTACTACTGGGCCAACAACGACATGTGCCTGACGCTGCCGGTGTTCTCTCACAGTCGTGGTCAGTTGACCTGCCCACTGTTCCATGAGCCGTATGACGTGGATGTCGAGTACCCTTACATTCAGCGTACACTACTCGATCAATTGATGGCGGGTATGTTGACGATCTGGGACAAGGCCAACCTCGACCCTGTCGACAGTGATCTACTCGTTCATCAGTGCTATTACGGCATTGATGGTAAGGAAGTGAAGGACGAAGACAACGTCAAGCAACTGGCCGTGTTGTTCAATGGCAACATGTACAGCAAGTACGGTAAGGCGTACGGGTACGTGGATTGGAACGGCTACCGTCTTCAGTTCTCTACCAAGCGCGATTGGAACAGCGATCCGTCCATCGTTCTGAAGGTGGCGGTCATGCATCCAATTGACGACAAGAACCCCCACGATCGTTCTGTTTACAACTGGCACAAGAACCCATTGTTGGTAGCGGACCTGCGGGCGGACATGGACACGATCCTGGATCAGTTGATCACGCAGCATGAACTCTCGATGAAGGAACAGTAATAAGGCGAGGGCTCCGGCCCTCCCTTTCTTTTTTGATTCCAAGAATCTGAAACCCTACATTGTAATGATGAGACAACCAATAACCAAGGAGTCACCATGGGCATTGCCGAGCAGCGTATCCAAATCGTTAATGCGTTTGAAGATAAATGGCAGATCAATGATGCTGCGCATCGAGCCAATCACTTCGAAGCGGTGTTTCAGTGTGCGTTGAAGATCAGTGAACGGTTAGGGATCAATTACGATCACAAGCCGATGCTGTTCACTGCGTACTTCCATGATCTGTTTGCATGGAGTCGATTCAATCACCATGAGTTGAGTTTCCATTGGATGATGACTACGGATCATCCGGTGATCTGTGATAACTTGAAGCCAGCGGAAATGATGCTGGTGGCGTGGGCGTGTCATCAACATCGGGCATCATTCAAAGGCAAGTTCAAGTATGAGTTCTGTGAGTTGATGAACTCTGCTGATCGGGAAGAGCCGGGTGATGTGGGTCGGATGTTGGAACGGGCGATCATGTATCGGGTCGGGAATCATCCGGAACAATCGGATGATGAGCGGTATGCTGAATCGGTGAAGCATCTGAAAGAGAAGTTCGGGAATGGCGGTTATGCACGCTATCCTGAAATGTATCTGAAGTGCTTCAAAGAAGAGCTGCAAAAGCAGCGTGATGAAATTGCGATGTTGTAAGGGGAAAGTTAATGAGTGCTTATGGATTCAGGACGTTGCACGTTTACGGCATCTCCGAAAAGCAGGGGATGGCACAGGTGCTGGCCAAGTGTGAGGAACTTGGCTTGCAAAACACAGGCATTCACACCTGTGCACCGAACGGAGGGCAGTATCTGTCTGTCCTTCCTCGGGACAGCAAGCTGGGCTGGCCTGAAGTCGAAGAGCAGCGTCTCAAACTCTACGAGGTGATGTCCGTGTGTCATCGCTATAACGAAGAGAGTGGATGCAGAGACCTGCACTTCACGCTGCTGTACAGTTACGAGCATGAACAATTGAACAAGTGGCAATCGATCATCGAAATTTCGATCTGACGGAATAGAGACAGGAGCCCTAGGGCTCCTGTCTCCTTTCTTTTTTCTTTTGCCGCTAACGGATTAGCTCAACCCGTAGTATGCCAACAGATTTTGTCTGGTCTTCTCGTTGGTGATTTCCTTCAGAGAAGCGTTCCACTCGATGACCTTGATGGAGCGGTCACGAGTAGCTGGGTCAGCGGTCTGCATCAGCACAGCGGTCATGTTGTTGAAGATGCGCAGGCCTTTTGGAGTGATGGTCATTTGACCCACACCAGTGTAGACCTTCTTCGGCGACATGATGCCGTTGCTGTTCTTGTGGAAGAAGTTCAGCAGCTCGGTCCAGCCCTGCACGAAGTCTTCACCGTCCAGACGCAGGACACGGTTGATGCAACGATCCAGCATGGTCTGGTATGGTGCAGCAAGGGCGCTGTTGTCAGCAGCCTTGTTGCGGCCATCCTCGTACGCCTTCAGGTCTTCGGTAACAAACAGAACGGTCATGGTCATGGATTCCTCAGTAATGGCACTGATACGTTTCTTGATCGCATCAGCATCGAGCAGGGTAGTTACCCCAAAAAGATCAGCAGCACGCTTGATCATGACTTCAGGACTTGCAGTGATCGCAGGCATGATCTGTCCACGGCACCAAGCCTTGATTTCACGACGGGTCCAATGCTTCACCGGACGTGCATCACGGTTACGGTCACGTATCCAGATACCCGATGGCGTAGCAGGGACTTGTCTGCCGGTTAGAACATACGATTTGGCATCCTCGCGGTACCAGAACAACGGAACACGGAAGCGCACGTAGATTTCGTCCCACAGGGCGTCCTCAGGTGCCTTCACGGTTTCGGTGATCTCACCACGCAACCATGCTTTCAATTCCGCATCACGCCATTCGATCGCTTGCTTGAGCGGTCGGGTCGGGTCGTTGATGAAGACGCCGTTCTCCAGCGACTTGGGTTTGGAGTTGGTCAGCAGGTACTGAACGCAATCTTCATCCGACCAGTGCGCAGGGCTCACGCCAAACTGCACATCAATCAAACGACGAACGCGGAGCATTGCATCGGAGATGGAGAAGTCAGCAGTAATCTCGCCAGCAGCCAGAGCACGCAGTTCCTTCCACGACCAGTTGGTGTATTCGTCCGAACACCTCATCCGATCTTCCACCAGCGTCCCGTCAGCCAACCGCTTAGGCGAAGAGCCATTGCGAATGTAGGCCAGCAAGTGGGCATTGGTCCAATGGATATCAATGCCGTACGCTTGGCGAGCTTGGACGAAGAGGCGCTCTTCTTCTGCTTTCTCAGCAGGAAGTTCACCTTTCAACCACGCATCCAGTTGACGCTTGGACACGGGCTTGCCGGATTCGATCGGAGGAATCGTGTCGTCGGGCAGGATGCCTGTCACGATGTACTCCTTGACTTCTTCGTCGTTCAGGCGATCAGGGATCTTGAAGCGGTTACGAGCAGCCAGCAGGATACGATCAGCGTTCACCGTAGTGCGCACTTTACCGTCAGCCCATGCCCTCAGCTCTTCCTCTCTCCAATCCCCAGGGTGCATCTTGTCACGGATGCAGTCCTCGACCAGAACCCCTGTCTCAATGCCCTCAGGAAGCTCCTGAGAGACGACAAAGGCCTTGACCGCACTGTCAGACCAGTTGATGACGAAGGCACCCAGAGCGACTCGTAGAGCCGTAATGAGAGTCTCGTCCGTGGTGTTCAGGCTGTTAGGGATTTCACCCCGAGCCCAACCAATGAGTTCAGCCAGAGTCCACTTGGACGCACTGAGCAAACGCCGACGATCGGTGTCTGCGATTACGACATCAGGTGTCCCAGCGACAAGTGCTTCATAGACCGGCGAACCTTCCGGCACCAGATCCGTCCAGAGCACCGCAGGCGGTTCCTCCACATCCGGTTCCGGCGTCTCCGGGCTATGATCCTCATCGCTAGGTGCATCCGGTCCAGGTTCAGGTTCTTCAGGCTCGTCAACAGGTTCTCCGTCTTCTGGATCAGAGCCTGTCTCTGGCTCTCCTCCGCCGTCGACCGGGAGTTCGGGAGGAGTGGGTACTGGGGTTGGTTCATCTTCGTCTTCCTTGGGTGGGTCGAACGCAGGATGGCGACTCAGTAGTTCATACTGAGCCTCTTTGTCGTTGTCTTGTTCAGCCAACACCGTCAGCTGTTCGTCACTGTACTGTTTGTAGTTGATGTCAGGGTACACATCACGGATGACGTAATCCTTGACCATGTCCTTGGTCCAGTAGCGGCCCACATTGAACAACTGAATGGCGCGTTCCAGTACGCGCTTATCCAGACGTTCGTTGTCGATCACCAACTCGTCCAGCAACCACGCCTCAACTTCAGCCTCAGTCCACTGATCAATCGTCTTGGCTTTGCGGTTACGGTCATTGACCAGCAGGCCGTTGGAGGTCAGAGCGGGTTTGACCTTCGTGGTGATGTACGTGCAGAAGTCTTCCCACGTGATCCCGACAGGCAGGTCGAAACGCTCACTGGCTTCGTCGAGGATGTAGAGCTGGCTCTTCTCCGGCTCACCGAAATAGCCTGCACCAAGATCCGCCAACTCAGTGTCGTTCCACTTGCTTGCATCTTTGACCCAACGATCTGGATCATTGATGTAGTAACCGTTCGGGCTCTTCGCAGGAGGACGCTCAAACAGCAGCCAGTTGTACAGATCCTCCTCACCCCACTTGACCGCATCGCGATCATCAAGTACGGCCTTGCCACGAACAGCGTCGTAGAAGTCACCTGTGCCCGTGGTGTGGAAAGAATACAGTTCACCGTTGCCCAATGCGAACAATTCAGCCAGAGTCCAGTCCTTCAACTCCTTGGCTTCACGTTCCCCGTCAGTGACCCACAGTCCATTGGAGGACTTTGGCGGCTCACGACCGGTCTCCACATAGGCTTGGGTCTCTTGCTCCGTCCAGGCCTTGGGATAATTGCCGTTGTATTTGTCAGTCATGGGTCACCCTTAGGTAAATGCAGCCATCACATCGAGTTTGGCCGTCTTCAGTTCCTTGGCGTGAGCCGAGGCCATCATGATGTCCATGAACTTCGATGCAACGGAGGTACTTTCAGCACCGATAGCGAACGGAATGGCTGCCAGAGCATCGCCCACGCACTTGGCACAGAAGTCGGTACCGCCCGTTTTGCAGAATTGAGGAGAACGGGTACGGATGGTCTTGCCTTCGAGACTCTTGGCACGGTCTTCGGTCAGTAGAGCGATGCCAGTGGACGTGATTTCCCACAATCCAGCGTAGTACTCGCCTTGACCTTTCTCGATAGTGCGTTCGATACCCAGCCGAGCACCGCAATCGTCCTCAGAAATGGCCACGTTCTGGAACACACGCATGAAGAACTTCACCGCTTCCCCGCCGAGCGCTGTCAGAGCACCCCGGTAGAAGGAACCTGCACGTGTGGAGTTGAACATCGCCACCAGTTTGTCGGTATCCCAACCTTCTTCCAGCGAGTTGACCACGAGTTCAGCGTTACCGCCCTCGTTAAAGCCCGCTTCAGGACCGTGAATGAGGAACAAACGCTTACGTGCCGTACCCCAAGTCTTGTTCGACAGGAGGAAACCTTCAGACGGGTCGTCTTTGAGCCACGCTTTGTCTATGTCGATGAGTTCGTTCTGGATCTTAGCCACGACAACAGGGTCGTGGAGACGATCCGCGTGCTCCTCCAGCAGCTCTGCACGGCGCACACGCACCGCAGGGTCAGTCTGGAGCGACTTGGGTGTCAGTGTAGGGACGAAGACCTGTGTAAAGCCTGCCAGAGCACCTACGCAACGACCAAAGCGCATGTACATCTTCACTGGGATCTGATCAGGACCAGGTTCGATACCCGAGATCTCAGGATCATCCACCAGTTTCTTGGCAATGATGCGTTCGATGTTGCCAATCTTCACCGGACCGACCTGATAGTCGATGCGATCATGGAAAGGTTCGACCAAAGCGATCCAGTTGAATAGCAAATCGCCAAACGTGGAGTCCACGGCAGCCTTGCAGTTCGGAATCATGGCTGGAGTGACGTTAAGGTCATCACCTGGGTAGAACAACGGCGTCATAGCCACGGTATCTTGAATGGAGACCCACTCATTGCCACCCGAAGTCGGAACGTAGACCTCAGTGGACTCACGACCGTAGCGAATCGAGTACAAATCCCACGGTACTACGACGCCTTCGCCCATTTGCGACTCGGGAACCGGGCCTGTGAAGGATTCCTGATCCCGTACCACCGAGAAAGCACTGATTACCCAGTCTTTCCGGCGGTATGCACCGGCTTGCAGTGCATCAATGTAAAAGTCAAGCTTCTTCACGGGGTATTCTCCGGCGGCAGCTCAGTCAAACGCTTGCTGACGCGCTTGTAAGCCTTCTGAACCATGAACGGGTCCTGGATAATGTTCTCTGCGAAGAACATCACTTCGTCTTGCATGGCATCGCGTGGAGTCTTGGCCACGATGGCGATGGACAGGAGCTGATCAGCCAACTCTTCCGGTGGCAACTCTGCCAGACGGCCTTGAGATTGACGCACCAGCTCTTCAGCCGAACTACCGACCTCAGTACCAGACTGCAACGACTCCATACCGACCGTGAGTTTCTCACCCACGAGGCTCTGGTGGTGGTTGAGCAGTTGGACTGCTTCCTGGACGCCTTCTTCAGCCTTCTCGAGGTAGCTGAGGTTACGCTCAACGACTTCCCGGATGGCCACGATCACCGCACCATCACACCCAGTGACGTATTCCATCAATTCGACGGCATCGCACTGCATGTAGATGGCCAGAACCTCTTGCAAGGTCTCTTCTGAATCCTCACCTGCATCCAAAGCAGCCAGATACTCTGAATCATTATCGCTAGGTGCAAAGACCAGACACTCCAGAATCATGGATAGTTTGTCCATGCTCAGAATGTCCAGATCCAACTCGATCTTCATCTGTTGGGTCAGGGCACGCACTTGGTCGTAGACGATCGAGATCGCTTCGTCGGCCAGAGTGATAGGTTCGCGGTTATTCGCATCCATCCGCAATTGAATGATGCGCTCTTTGTACTGGACAGCTTGATGCTTCTCCAGTGCTGCACTGAGTGACACCATTCCACTGTAGATGGCAGGGTGCACAGTGTCCTGAAGAATGTCAGAGAGTTCTTGGAACATTGTGATTTCCTAATAAAAAAAGTTTAGCCGACCTACTATGAGTAAAGTACAAATAATTGGCCAGTCCATTTTCCATATTACTGGGGTTCAAAAGATCATGTCCACACTGACGAAGAGCCAGGGTCTTCAAGCCCTGCACCAGCAGTCGCTGAAACTACTGCTGAGTCTTGCTAAATCCACTGTCGATGCTGCTCGCTACGACTGGACCCGTTCTCCTCACGGTAAACGTGTTGCAGAACTGACCCGCATCATCAAGCGTGATCTCGAAGAGATGAAGAAACGTCTCAATGGGATCAAGGCTAAGCACGACAAGGAGATCACCTCCGCCGTGCTGAATAATCCCAATCACCCTGTGCTTCTGAAAGCCGGTGGTGATTATTACGATTTCATTGACCAGACCACTTCGACCATTACTCCCCATTCCGGTGAGCTGATGGATCTGATTGCTGATCTGGTTCGTTCCGAAAAGCAGACGGCTTAAATAAGGCAGAGTCATGAGCGACGACCAGAAACCCCAGAATGAAGGAATGGACGAGGTAGAGTTGGATACGTCTAACCTGATCCCAAACGTAGATGCTTCGGCTGAATCGTTTGCTCAGGCGACCCAACAAGCAGCGGCCACTGCTAAAGCACCTCAAGAAGCACATGTACCTGAAGTCACCATGGAAATCGAAGGGCTGTGGAATGAGTTCGACATCCCGAACACTCACGTCACCATGCCAGAACCGATGTTCAAGCGCCAAGCCATCGACCCGCGTCGTCCGGGTTTGGTAGCGTTGAAAGTCGGTATGGATGAGATGGGGATGATCATGGAACACCGTGGTCTGAACGAACTCTCCGACGAAAAGGCCAAGGCCCTGTCTCCTGAAGACAAGCGTCTGGTCAACCTGTCCCGTAGTCTGTCGGCCATCTGGCAAGACTTGTACTTCGACGGCATCGACAAAGAAGGCGACTGGCACAACACCGTGCTGCACAACGAAACCAAACTGGGTGCTGGTAAGGTCAAACCTGCCAACATGAAAGACCCGGTCATGGCAATCCGTGCTACCTTCGGCCAAGGCTCGATGGTACAGGTTCCGTTGTGGAACACTGGTCTGTGGATCACCTTCCGTGCTCCGACCATCCAGGCCCTGCTGGACTTCGAACAGAAGACCCGCATGGAGAAGATGAACCTCGGTCGTTCCTCCAACGGCATGGTGTTCTCGGCAGTGGAAGTCTACACTGTTGAAACCTACATGCGCTTCGCTCTGGAGCACGTGGTCTCTGTGAACTATGCGTTCGAGACCGGTGAGACCGTGGACGAACTGTTGCAGGTCATTCGCAGCCGTGACTACCAGCAAGTGCTGTGGGGTCTGGCCTGTGCAATGTACCCAGACGGCTACCCACTGCGTCAGCCATGCGTGGCCGATCCAGACAAGTGCAAGCACGTCGACGAAGTACTGATCAACTTTGCTCGTATGGGCTTCGTGGATCGTTCGAAGATCTCGGCAAGCCAAGCACTGAAGATGGCTTCGCGTAACAGCAAGCGTGATGCCAAGTGGCTGGCTGAATACCAGGCCGAGTTCACCTTCTTCGAGAAGCGTGTCGCACTGGGCAACAACCTGACGGCTGTTCTGCGCGTGGCTTCGCTGGGCGATCAGATCGACTCTGGCCACATCTGGGTCGACGGTATCTCCAAGGCCACCAACGATGCGTTCGGTGCACGTCTGTCCGAGATGGACCGCGTCCGACACATCATGCGCAGTGGTGCGTTGACGAACCTGCGTCAGTACAGTCACTGGATCGCTCACTTCGAGCATGCGCTTGACCCCGATAGCGCCCCGGTGATCTACGATGACCTGGTCAACAAAGACCGTATCCTCGAGATGCTGTCCGAAGACCCGGAAGTCGGTGACAAGTTCACCACCGAGATCCTTGACTGGATCAAGAAGTCGACTGTCTCGTACATCGGCTTGCCGAAAGTCAAGTGCCCGGCCTGCCAGAAGATGCCTGAGGACCAGACGCACCCGCACCTGATCCCCATCGACATCGGTTACGTTTTTTTCACCCTAGCCGCACTGAAGATCAGCCAAGTAGAAGGCGCGGCAGTCTAACCCTTCCGTTAGGCTACCATGCTGGCGATCGTCGCTTTGGGATGGAGAAGCTGGAGAACAAAGAGGACATCACTGCCCTCGATGAAGTGTTGTCGAAGTTCGATGGGACTCTCGACAGCATTCCAGCCCAGATCATCATCACAGAGTGCTACGACGATTACTTCGGTGTTTACGAGCAAAGCTCCCAGGGCTCTAGTCCTTACGCTCTGGTTGCGATGCACGAGGCTGAAGACCTGGCATTGGTTGACCCGTTTGATGTGTACCTTGAACGATACTTGGTCGCCAACGTACTCAAGTACACCGGGATGTCACTTGAAACATTCATGAAGATGCCCCGCGATCGTGCGGAAGCAGTCCTCAAGCGATGTGACAGCGTGTCGACGAAAGAAGACACAGAGGTCAGCAAGTTGATGAACGGTGTCCCGGGTCCTGCCGGTGGAAAGAAAAAGTAAGGGGAGGGCTTCGGCCCTCCTTTTATTCGATTTGGTTAAGACGATACATTATCAAGTTGTATACCAGAGGCCATCTCAATGTCATTAACGATCGTGGAACAAGACCTGTTTGACGTCCCTGCCGACACCCGTGTGATCACGATCAATCTGGTCGGGGCAATGGGAGCCGGTGTGGCTCGAACTGCCCGTAACACGGTCCCAGGGCTTCACAAGCACTATCGCAAGATGTACCCAACGATTGAGCCAGGGAACATCATCACGTATAAACACGAAGACATGCGTTACCTGCTGGTGCCTACCAAACTGGACTGGAGAGATTCTTCTCCACGGAGTCTGGTGATTCATCACATCAACAAGTTAGCCGTCTTGGCCAGCCGGCACAGACTCGGACGCATTGTCTTACCACCATTAGGTTGCGGTCATGGCGGGTTGAGTTGGGAAGACGATATTCAGTACGTCTACCGGGCTCTCTATCCGTTCATTGAAGCAGACATCACAGTCGCTCTAGGCGACAGCAGGAGAAAGAATGGAAGGTCCTAACTATTTCCGCACGGCGTATGAATTCCTTCATCGTGGGAACGTCAAACGAGTGCCCGGTAGTCCTGATCAAGTGGCGTTGCTGAAGAGTGCTCTTACTGCACCCAAGTTCGCCTTGCCTGAAGGTGGTCGAATCCTCGATAACAACCTACGCTGCCTGCCGAACGTCATTCGGTTGCCGTACCCGGTTGTGGTCCTCGAGTATTTCCACAATGAGAACTACCTAAAAGGGATTGCGGAAGAAGCCACCCGTGAAGGTATCCCAGACCGTGTCTTGCAGTTGATGACTCATGGCATGTACACCCGGGACAAGATCATCGTCATTGCTAGCCAGCCTGTATCTGGAGGCCCTATCAGCGTTGGAGTGATCAGTCACATCCCTGCACAGAAAGATTGGGTAGTGGCTCCGTTCATTTGCAGCATGCCTGCCGATAAGGGCGATATGCTCCAGCACCTCGAGTCAGGTCGTATCCCGACCGAATTGTTCTCCGAGACTAGCCTGAGCAAGGTGTGGTTCGAAAAGCTGTCGTCGGCTACCCTGACTGGTCCGGTTAAGGCCATCTGTGAGTTGTGTGAGGCCTTTGCATTCAGCAACATCTCTGAACAGGAAATCCCTGCCAAGAAGATGACCTTCACCGAACAGCGCAAGAAGGCACTTCCTTACGACAGCTACCGTGTGCTGGTCGTCAACAAGAAAGAGCGCATCGTGTCTGCTGGTCGGACCGAGACTGGTCCGTGTGGAGAACGTCGTCAGAGCCGTGAGCACGACCGTCGTGGCCATGACCGGACTTATAAACGCTCTGGCAAGATCATCTGGATCAACCCCATGATTGTGAACGCCGGAGTGGGCGGACGCATCATCAAAGACTACCAACTGAAGTAACCCTAGGAGAAACGCATGACCCGTCTCGTTAACATCAGCAAGAACCGCCTGCAACAAGTCGACCCCAAGGCCCCTGTGATCTCGATCACCGACCGTTACAGCAACGGCGTAGCCATCCCCGGCAAGGACCAACGTCCGCTGCTGCAAGTGATGTTCTTCCCTCGTGACCATGCTCCAGAACTCGACCCGGAAGGTTGCATGACCCAAGAGCGTGCAGAAGAGATCTTCAAGTTTGCTGAAGAGCAACGCGATGCCGGTGCTGAAGTGATCTACGTCCAGTGTGGTGAAGGCCGTATTCGTTCGTTCACCATCTGTGCCACCCTCGCACAACTCGATGGCTTCGAACACGACCATGCCAACAGCTGCATCAAGTCCGGCATTCTCGATCGTTACACCTACAACATCCTGGGTGACGAGCTGGACAAGCGTCTCCGGGCCGAGTAAAAAAGTCCGGTTTGGAAGTAGTCTATGAAACACCGGTGGTGGCACATCGCCGGTACTTTTAGGGGGTCTGTAGAAGGCCTATTCTAGCCTGCTCCGAGACTAGCGTACCCGTCCGCAACATGGCTCGGCTATGAGACCCCCGCCTATTTCAATAACCGGTAAGGAACTACCGATGCAACTGAATTCTTTCTACACTGGCAGCAAAGTGGTTGGCGCTATCCCAATGTCTCACGACGATTTCTGTCGTTACGTTGGCCGTGATATCGACCCAGAAGCACTGGACCTCACTGGTTATCTGGTGGAGTACCTGGACGGCGGCAAAGCCAACCACCCGGGCCACGTTGGTTACATCAGCTGGTCTCCTTCCGAAGTGTTCGAGAAGAACTACATCAGCATCGGTGACATTACCGGCCTAGCGCCGTTCATCATCCGCTTGAAGGCTGAGCGGGCTGAGAACTACGACCGCCTCCAGAAGCTGCGTAGCTTCCTGGACATCCAGGACGAGAAGACTCGTGACGAACCTCGTACTGACGAGCGTCAAGCGTTCCTCGACAAGATCCCGACCCTGGACATCCAGCATCTGGCCCTGCAACAAGAGCAACTGCGCCTGATGCAAGGTCTGGAAGAAGTTCTGACCCAGCGCTTGGAATTACTGGTACCAGAAGCCCGTGTCGAGCACAAAGCCTCGATCCGTTTCTCGGTAGCCAACGGCACTCGCTTCGACATCATGCCACGCGTCTTCAAAGCGCTGGAAGGTCAGATCGACGCCTGCTGCTACACCGGCACCATCTACAACATCCCGGTCAACTCCATCAAGGTCTTCGGCCAGAATGGCGATCAACTCGATGACGCTACTGTGCGTGTTGAGAAGATGGTTCGTGGTTTCGGCATCTCTGGCGACATCGGTGAAGAACTGTTGTTCGACATCGGCATGGACGTCCAGCGCGGCATCACTCACGTGACCAGCTCGTTCTCGGAAGACTTCCAGATCGAGATCGAAGTACAACTGGCCGACATCAATCGTCGTCTGGTGTAACACCCTCCTGCATAGCGCCGTGCTTAGTGCACGGCGTTTATGCCCCGTCTTTCAACTAAGTCCTTGTATTCGTGTAAAAAAATACACGATGGTTATAGTCTATGTGAAGTGCCCTTGTCCCTTGACTTTCGGTCGTAAGCGGAAAACGTCCTGGGCACTGAAGCGTTTGAGAAAGGGCCTGGCCGCCTGCGGCCGTGATCCGTGCAGCCTTTGAGCAAGCAGAGGGATCGGCAGCCTTGTGCAGCCACTTGCCGCCGGCGCTGGGCCCTTTCTCATCCTATCCGGAGAGATTTCTGAGCGGTCAAAAGAATCAGACTGTAAATCTGACGTGCGTAGCGCACTTCGTAGGTTCGAATCCTTCTCTCTCCACCATTTCAATGACGGTCGCAGCAATGCGAGGTTGACCCCGCACTGAATCAACAGTGCCTGTCGCCATAGGTTCTATAGCTCAGTTGGTTAGAGCACCGGCCTGTCACGCCGGGGGTCAGGGGTTCAAGTCCCCTTAGAGCCGCCACATTTAGGGGTGTAGCCAAGTCTGGCCTAAGGCAACAGGTTTTGATCCTGTCATTCTCTGGTTCGAATCCAGATGCCCCTTCCATGTTGTATAGTTCACTGCCCATTGGCCGCATAGTCCCGCAAGCCCCTTCAAGGCGAAGCGAATGGGACTGGCAGCGCAGGGGTTCTGGGTACAGCCCAGCAGTGAACGCCATTCCGCGATAGCTCAGTTGGTAGAGCATACGGCTGTTAACCGTAGTGTCCCTGGTTCGAGTCCAGGTCGTGGAGCCATACGCGCTCGAAAGAGCCAAACAGTAAGGTTGGTTAAATTCCGACACGCTGACCGTGGGCAGTTGCGAAGGGAGTGCGGTTCGATCCCGCATGATAAGTCTCAGAGGCAATAACCTCTGAGTAACTCTGGTGAGACAAATGGTCAGGCCGACCCGGCCTTTAAACGCACTGGCGTAATCCAGTCGAGGGGTGGAGATATAGTCCTGTAGCTCAGTTGGTTAGAGCGCTGCCTTTTCAGGCCGGACCCTTCGGGGTCGTCGGCCTAACAGACACGGCGGAGGTCGGTAGTTCGAATCTACCTAGGACGACCCTTTCAATCAGCGGCATTCATGCGCGGCGCGCATGGTGTACTCGGACGAGGTCCCGCTGGTTGGATTCAGTTAGACGATGATATAGCTCAGTGGTAGAGCGGTGAGGGTAAAGACGAGACTCGGGTTCGATTCCCGGAGGACTGTGCTAGAACACAGGCCTTAGCTCAGTGGTAGAGCGCGGTCGTGCACCTTGCAGGCGTCGGTTTGATTCCGGCTATCGTCGCACCTACACGTCTCATGGGTGTGCACGCCCAGTGAGCTGACTCTACTCGAGGTCCGTCTGAGTAGATGTCAGAGTGTTACCTGATGGACTGCTGTACGATCTGGCTCATGCCAGCCGCAGCATGTGACTCGACCGAACAGTGGTCGACAAAGCCTCTAGCTTGCTCGCTTGTCTTTTAAGGCAGGCGGGCAGTTATGCCGTTTCACTATCGCTTGGGGAAGCGATCCAACTAGGGAGCGTTACATGCACTACTATCTGTTTCATCCATCGATCCACGGTGCGTACGATGATAGCCCTGAACTGCTGAAGTGGTTCATGGGCATCGGGAAGTCGTACAGCCATGCTTTAGAAGTGGGGGCTGCAAAGGTCAAGCAACTAGAGAACCATGAAAGCGACAGCGACATGATGGCGTTGGTCAATGGGTTCACTGTTACCCAGATCGACCAAGTCCATGCCCGCGTCGTCGAGAAGGTCATTGCGTTGTTTGGCCATGATCTACGGACAGCAGAACCTAATGCGAAGGCTTCGCTGTCAATGATCACCCTGCTGCTTAACCGTGGCCGGTACGATGTGATCGATCAGATCATCGGCGGTACACCGATATCTGCCACAGAGTTCAGTGCATGACTAGGAGGCTTCGGCCTCCGCTTATGCCGCCACCATTATAATTAAACCATTGGGAAATACACCATGCTCATGCGTAACTCGCAATACACCCGTGAAGAATGTAACGCCATCCGTTCGATGTTGCTGAATGACATCAACCGTAAGATCCAAGCCCAACTCAAATTGGACAAAGAGTTCCTCAAGCAGTTTGGGCGGGTCTATTACCTCGTGAAGATCCACAACCCTAACAAGGTAGAAGTCACTCTGTTGGCCGGTGAAGCACCTCTGAGTGTGGCACGTAGCACGTTGCAGAATAAGCAGCTCTACGGTCAGAACTCTTACTTCGGTCGGGTCAACTGGGATGGCAAGCAGTGCCGCTTTGCACGCGAACTTAAAATCAATGACGCGACCACGTACGCGTCTGAACGTAAGCTCCTGACGTTCTGGTTGAATGTTGGCATCGTTGCTAAGCGTCACTCGCCTGAGAACATCAAAGCTGCCTTCAAATACTACCGAGGAAAGTAAGATGCAAAAGCCACAATACTACGTTGGTCTGGTCTACGGATACTTCGTGGGCTACTTCACGGGGGTACGTTCAGCTCAGAAGTTTCTGAAGCTCAATGAGCAGTACGGAGGCATCCAGCACATCCCTACACGCGATTTGGAGAAGCTTGGACGGTCAGCCGGTATGTTCGTCGGGCGTCAACGTCTCATGCTTGCAGCGATCGCTCTGCGCCATCTGACGGGCAAGTACGTCAACAACGAGTTGCCGCACACCATCAATGTAGTCGCTAACTATCTGGACTTCAAAGACATCGGCGCTGCCAGTCAGTCCCGCATGGAGTCCATTGCCAAATCAACGAGTGTAGTGCATGCATTGGCCACCTACGCTTCAACTTATGATGCGTTGGACATCCCTGAGTTGCACAAGGCGATGATGGCTCAGCAACACCTGCATCTGTGGCACATGTTTGAAGACAATGTGCTACTGCGTGTGAACTAAGGATCGAGGGGGTGCACCCCCTCTTTCTTTTTGTTGATTCGAATATTTTTCAACAATACATGATTGCGGAGAGTAGGAAGAACAATCTACCTACCGACCTAACCTTGTAAGGAGTCGCCATGAAGACTAATCACGAGTTCTATGAAAACGGTGCTGGTTGCGTGATCGTGACCAATGAAGACGATCTGGAAATCGACTACGGTCGTATCCGTACCTTCGAGACCGAGTCAGGTTTCAAGATCGTATCGGACATCACCAACTACGGTGATCTGGTTGAGACGTTCCGTCTCGAATCCATGGCCATGGGCAAGTTCGACGGGTGTGCCAACTTCGATCTGCTCATCATTGTTGGCGATACTGTCACCAGCAATATCCGCATCTGGCCAACTGACAATGCAGACGTCGATCGTCTGTGCCGTCTGCTGACCGTGGAGATGGGTGAGGTGGTCACCGTTGAATCGAAGTCCCGCATCCTGGCGGTCTACGATCGCACCGAGCAGAAAGAGAAGGCTCACGGGCTCGATCACTTCTACCTCGACGTTGATCCGGCTGACATCGAAGCCACCACCTGGCCTCGCATGGAAATGACCTACGACGAAGCTGTCAAGGTTCTTTCCGCTGCGACGCGTGATGAGCTGCGAGATCATGCGTTTGGTGATCGGGAAATCTACTGGACCAACAGCTACGAGCAATCGGTGGCAACGGGCTACGTGGGCAGTGGTGGTTGTGAGATCGACTTCACTGGGTTTGACTTGACCCTCGAAGAAGATCAATATCGTGATCTCATCAACTTGGGCCAGATTGGGAACGTGGAACGTAACGACTCCACTGGGCCGGATGAGTTCGAAGAAGGTGCGTGCTTGCCAGGGCTTACTCTGGAAGGCGTCCGCAAGGAGTTAGAAGGCGAATAAAAACTTGCCTTCGAATCGTTATGGGGATATACTCCCCAACAATAAGAAACAACACTAACCAGTACAAGGAAGATACACCATGGCTCAACAAATGTCCGCTAAGCAACTGAACCAGAAGTTCATCGAACGTCTGAATCAATTGGCAGCCGCTAACATCATCGATGACACCGGCTGTGACACAATGGGGCAATACTTCCACATCGAGTATTCGAAGGAAGATGGGGAAGTGCGTTTTGACCAGTATGGCCGTGTGGTCTGCCGGGCAAAACAAACTGACATGGGCTTTGGCAAGATCGAGATCCTCGATCCTGAGATTCATGTGATGGATCTTATCGAAGCTACCTGCGATGTCTTGAACGTAGGTCCGACCATGTTGGACATGTACGGCGTCAAGCAGCGTTGGTTCACCACCAAAGGAGCTGGGGCTCTCGGCCTCAGTTTCTAAGCAGCGTAAATAGGAGAGGGGCATTTGCCCCTCTCTTTTATTTTCTAACCAAGGGATACATCACCATGAATCGCGAAGAACTGAAGAAACACATCACCAACTTCCGCCTGAACCTGCCACACGGCATGAAGTTCGCTGTCATCGCACAATCTGCTGCCGTGCTGGAATCATCTAAGGACCTGCACTGCGATTACCTGTACGTCGCCATGGAACGCACTGGCCACTTCTGGGCCCTGCAAACCTACGGTGATGTGGAAACCCGCATCGAAGGGACGTGGACTGGTAACTCTTGGTTGAAGGTCTATCCATGCTACGACGAGGAACACCTTGTCATGGTCGATGGCATTCCTTGCCAGTATGTCGGAGAGACCAACCCGTTCATGGACGATCCGATGCTGGAGCGTCCCATCCCGAACATCACCGACTACATGAAGCACCCTTCTAAGCAGAGCAGGGCGATACATGAGATGGCGAACATCCTTCGGGAAGGGATGACCGAACGTGATGGTCTTATCGACATCTCGCCAGAGGCCCTTCAGGCAGCTATGGATGTAGGTATCGACAAGCCGTCAATCCCGGTTGTAGTGACTGGGGCTGAACCGATGATCACTCGCAACACCTTGGAAACGCGTGAGCCTTTCCTACACAAAGGGATCATCGTTAGTCCTCCACCACTGGTGCTCACCGACAAGAACGTGGACTTCGCTGATGTCTGTGGCGACTACCTCGGTCTAGGTGGTCTGGTTGACGACATGATGGAAAGTCGTTCGGCAAGTAAGGCTCTTCTTCGGAGTCCTACCTCGCTGAAGGACACGCCACACGGTGAGTTCCAAGCGTGGCGTCGTCTTCCGTTCAACACGGCGGAGTACCGAGGTCGTTTGGTGCGGTGTTCTGAAGATCAGTTGAAGCTGACTGACGATCTAGAACAGAACCGTCGTCGTTACAACAGCGCTTCGCTGAAGGTCAAGGTGACCTACAAGCGTCGTCTGGCTGCCTGGGCTCGTGCACTGGATCGGGAGTCGATGACAGCTCAATGCACGGTGCTATTAGACATCAACTCTGGCTGGATGACGCGTCGGACCCAAGCCGTCGTGAAAGATGACTCCGGCAATCTGCACGTTGGTTTCACTGGCAGTCATCTGCTTCAGCCACCAGGGGGCCACATTGAACCTGAAGATCATACGGTCGATTCGATAGCCACGGCCGGCAGGTTCGGTGCACTCGTTCGCAAGCAATTGCTCGGTAAGGACTTCCATAAAGGCTACCGCATCCGCGGGCTAGACGAGGAAACAGGCCCGATCAAACAGACCGAAATGGGGGCAGACATCGATGGCGATATGGTAGATGGCGAGTTCTACCTTGACCCTGTCGGTAAAGCCGCTCTTGAGCGTCAGAAGAAGGAGGAAGATAAATGAGTGACGATAAGAATCTTCCCACACGCCTCTCGAGTCCTCAGGCGGATTTCGATGGCGACATGTTGAACGGACTGCCGTTACCTAAGGTGCTCGACCCACGTCGTGAGCGTCAACGGTTCAACAACAAGTCCCTCACCGCAAAGAACAAGGTAAGGAGAATCAGGAAGATGTTAAGGTACTCGAAACTCACCAAGAAACAGCGAAGGGAGATGTATCCCGCCAAGTAAACCTGTGCACTGGGGAGAGCGGTTCTCCCCAGTCACCCCCCGTCAAAGCCGACGAACGGTCATTGACATGTAACGGGGAAATGTTACACTATTAATAAGGGCCACACGGAGGACCACATGAATGTAAACAACAATAAGAGAGGCGTTATGAAGAAAGTAGCAAACTGGATCACGAACCGATTAGACAAATGGTTCAAGTTCAAAACTGTCAAGCTGTTCAATTTTGAGGCTGAAGACATGAAGGTAGTAGGATACGGATTGATGGCACTGGCTTTTGCAATTGTCGTCAACGCTGGAGCCAACATCTACGCGGTACATGAAGGGAAGGACATCCACCAGAACTTCGAAGTCAACATCATCAAGAAGGAGGAACCAAAGTCCTGATTACGGACACACGAAATAGAACCCAGGCCATGACGGCCCGGGCTTTATTTTTTCTTTGTTTACGCAGCTTGACGCAGTTCTTCCTCGAAAGCTTCCAGCAGTTCGAACGGATCTGGTGCCTTCATCACATCGGTCATGATCTCGATTGAGTTCACCGGCCCGCCTGTGAGGTTGATACCCACCAGTCGTTGCTTGCTTGCTGTGACCCCCGCAATCCGACAGACCTCGTACATGGTCGTCATCTTCGACAGGTTCATGATGATCTCGCCGTTCGGATACGTAGACCCGATGTCGGCGTCAGACGTGTACCGACGTACGAATGAACGTACGCTTGGCAGGTCTTTGATCATGAACACGCCATTCGCTTCCACCAAACTGGTTGGCAGCGTAATGATCCAGTCTTCCTTCCCGAGCAGCAGACGATCCAACTCGTCTTCCATCCGGTCCGAGAGCGTGCCCGTCATCATTCCGTCTTTGAGCATGTCAAAGTAGAAGTCGTTGACGTTACGTTTCGGGTTGGAGTTGAAGATGCTGTATTCCGACGACCCGGACAAGATACCGATCTGGGTGTTCAGGTCAGTAACTTTCTCATCCAGTAGCTCTACACCCAAGCAGTCGTAAACGTTATACACGACGTACGGGATCTTGAAGTGCTTCTGCATCTGCATGTGCCATTCGACACTACCCGGGTGAGCACTGGAGTCCCCAGTCGGGAAGTACAGCTTGCCGAAGTCCTCACCGAGGTTCTTCTTCAAGATCTTGTCGAGGGCGTAGCTTGGCTCCTTACCCTTGGCCCGACGGATGTTCCGATAAACAGCCGCACTGTCGATCCAGAAGTGACTGGATGGAGTGGTCACGGTGTGCCAACGATCGTACCATGCCAAGTTCTCAGACTTACCGTCAGCCTTGACCTTCTGATCAGGACCACGCTTGTACTTGAAGTACTTGTACTCCTTCGGCACTTCCGGAGCACTGAAGACTTCAGCGAGGTTGTAGCCCTCGTTCTCCAGAGCACGGATCATTACGGTCATGTCGAAGTCCATGTTCCAGAAGGACACGAAGTCCGGCATCCAGTCATGGCACTTGTCGACACACTCCTTGACCATGGCCCCAGGGGACTTCATGATCTTGATCTCGAACTCAATCCCACGCGGCTTGACGATATGGCCCAAGTGCGTGTTCAGGGCTTCCTTGATCTGGTTGATCGCATCGGGAATGCCTTCGATCCATGTGTCGAGGATCGTCACAATCGCCTTGTTCTTGAACGTCACCGTGGAGATGATGATGTCCTTACCGTCACCGTTCCACATGTCGGTCTCGGTATCGAGTACAGCGACTTGGTTGGCATAGAACAGACCAGGCCACTTCTCTTGGTACTGGCGTTTCAGCAGAGTGGCTGGGGCAATGTCTGCCCCGTAGATGTACTGGTTACGGCATAAGGTGCGTAACTGCTGCTTGGGGTTGCCGTACCCCATACGACGGACGATCTGGTTGTTGAGGTCTCGCTGAGTGGTCTCGCAGAGGATCAGCTTATCGAGGTCCTCTACTTCTTTTTTGTCTTTGTGGTTACGGTATTTTTCTTTTGTGATGCCGAATGGACGCTTGCGGTTAGGGTAGAACCGAAGTCGTGGCACACGAGTCCCGTCTTTCAGCCATACCAGCTCCTTTACTGTCAGGAGGTCATCGGTATCGTTGAGCTGATGTTCGGTGTAGATCGCGTGCTTGCACTCAAGACCTAATACGTCCTCTTTGTTGAACAGAGGAGCTTTCTTCACAGCTGTCATGAGCTAATCCTGAAATCTGTTGGTGGGTATATACAAATCAATACCGAGTCTTTGTAAGAAATAACGCCAATCTCTATGATTGGGTACCTACGCCAAGCCACCTTCACGAGACTCTGTCATGAATCCAGCCCTCATTGCCTCGATGGAAGCAATTGACTTCCAACGCGACTCCACTCTTCTCAAAGAGATGGCGTTCCAGATGGATGCCTGCCTCCGCGATCCGTCGAAAGACACCTTCAACAAAGCCAGTGCGGCTCTGCATGACATTGCACAGAAAGCCACTGGCATGAACTTCCGTTTCAACTTCGCACGACTGGGCGGTCCTAACGCCTTCGTTCTGCCACCGCAGGCTGACATCGCCAACCCGATGCGTCCTGATGAGATCGCCACCAAGGTTAAACGCTTTGGTCGTCCGATGTCCGAACAGGAACTCTTCAAGGGTACTGTGGACATCAAGACCGGCAAGGTCTCTGGCATCTACTGCGAAATCCCGATCGACATCTTCATCGCTACCGAGTTCTTCACTGACCGTAGCATGGTAGGTATCCAAGGCATTCACATTGCGGCCATTGGTTGCCACGAGATGGGCCATGGCTTCACCTACCTGCGTTACCTCGGTCGCATGGTCATGTCCAACGTCGTGGTCTCCGAGATCACCCGCCGTCAGCACGAAGGTGCCGATGACAAGATCATTCAGGAAGTGGTCAAGGTCGCTGAGCAACGTACTGGCTGGCGTCTGCGTGATCTGGGCGAGATCAACGGTTCCACCGACCCACTGCTGATCCAGCAAGTGGTCATGGCCGGCATGGTTGAGAGCATCCGTTCTGAACTGGGCACCAAGTTCTACGACCTGCGTGCATTTGAGTTCTCCTCGGACCAGTTCGTGGCCCGTCATGGCGGTGCTCAGTACATCGTGGAAGCACTGGACTACATGTACAAGTCCTTCCCGGCGTACTTCAAGGAATATCGTGGTCGCAAAGCCAACATCATGGCCTCCATCACCGGCTACGGCATTGCCATGCTGGGTGCGTTGGGCGTGGTAGGTGGGGTCATGACTGGCCTGATCCCCATCGCAGTCATCGGTATCTTCATGGTCTTCATGACCCTGTTCAGCGGCAGTGATGACGGCGTCTATGACCCGATCCCGAAACGTTACGAAGCCATGCGTCGTGAGCTGATCGCCTCTTCCAAGGAAGCGTACCTCTCGGTCAAGCAGCGTCAAGAGATCATCAACCAGATTCAGGCCATCGACCAGATCCTGTCCGAAATCACCCGCAACTCCAAGGGGTACTTCGGTCCTGATGTGATCGTCGAGTACATCGCCGGTATCTTCTCGGGCAAACCGGCAGAACAGAAGTTCCAACGCATGTTGGAAAACCTGGTCAACAACCGCCTGTTCGAACTCTCCAACCAACTTCAAGCCAAGACGGTGTAAGCATGAACATCATTCGCCTCAATGAACTCCTCGGGGCCGTTGCGAACCCTGCGGAACGCAAACCCTTCCTGGAAACTGCTCTGGCTGTCGAGCTGGGCTACAGCTTCCCACTGCCATCCTCCAAGGTCGACTCGGTCGTGGTTCACTTCGAGCAGTTCCATGCCGACGTGACCAAAGAAGTCATCGGTCGCCTCAACGAGATGTACCCGTTCTCCGTGAACGTGACCTACAACATGGTCGTGGACATCTACAAGAACCGCTACGTGCTTTGCCACGAGCCTCGCCTGCTGACCGTCGAAGACATCTGCGCACAACTGCGCCGTTCGGCCTTCGAAGCTTCGGTTGATGAAGTGCATGCCAACGTCCTCAACAACAGTGTTGGTGGCCTGATGCGCAGCGACCTGAGCGACTACATCCGTCGTTTCATCGTGGCCTGACACCACCGAGAGGGGCTGCGGCTCCTCTCGCTTTATGAGGATAACCTAATGCCAATGATTTCCGAATCCGGTGCGATCAGGGACATCAATGAACTCGCGGCTGCTTTGGAACTGACTCCACAAGTAACCGAAGAGATCAATGCCCTCTCGCTCGAGCAGATCTTTGACGAAGTCGACAAGTTCGTGGTGGATCAGAACCTGAGCGATGAAGACGCCGTCATCCTCACTCCGGCACTTGAAAGCCTGCGTCATGTCTACCACAGCGTGCGTGACTCCGGTCACATCTCGCGGGCTGACGCTCAGGTATTGATGGGTATGACGACGTCGCTGGAGAACTTCCGCGATCCGTTTGAAACCATGCCTGCCAACAGCTTTACCGAGCTGCCGTCCAAGGTCAACTACACTCCGGCAATGGAAGGCATTCTGTCGTCTATCCTGCGCAAGATCTGGGAAGCCATCAAGGCGTTCGTTGCCAAGATCAAGGGTTACTACTCTGGGTCGGCCATGATGGAAACCCGCAGTGCGGTCATGGAACAGAAGGTCGAAACCGAACTGGCCAAACGGGTCATCAAGGTCGACTTCAAGAAAGTGGAGAAGGTTACGGCCCTCCCACAAGTCGATACCAAGGTCTGGAAGGACGTCAATGCCTTCTTCGACACTGCGATCAAAGACAACCGTCTGGTCACCGTGGTGTACGCCTACGAACCATTCCTGAACTCTGCCTTGCAGAACATGGACGGTGCTCTGGCTGCTCTGTTCGATGCGAACTCCAAAGTCGCTGCTATGTTCTCGGTCGAGTTCGGCCCTGTAGAACCAAGCTGGGACCAATGGAACATCGCTGTACGGCAGATGCTTGACATCATCAAGCACTTCAATACCCTGAAAGCAACGCCTGTCAAATACAGCGTTTCTGACATGCCTACCGTGCTGCGTCAGGTTGACACTGCTGCTCAGCAGACCAAGAAGTTCGGTGTGCTGCGTATCTTTGCCCTGTGGAAGAAAGTCTGGGCGAAGTTCAATGCTGAACAACGTGAATACAACCAACAGTACCGCGAAGCCGAAGAAGCCGGCAATGAAGAGAAGGCCAACCAGTTGCTCGATTTCATCAGCAGCCGGTACTCCATCTCCCATGCGCTGGCCAACTTCAACACCATTCGTAACCTGATGGCCGGCGTCAAGCTGGACATGGCTCGTCTGGTCGATGGCGTGGAAACGCAAGTGGATGAGCTGCTCGCAGCATAAGGCCCAACATAGAGCGCAGGGCAATTGCCCTGCGCTCTATGCCGTTACGCCGAGTGTTTCACGAACTGGATCTCGATGCTGTCAGCCACACCGAAGGTGGCGTTAGGCAGGGTCACCAGCTTCTTGCCAATGCACAGACGAGACGATTCATCTGCCATGGTGATCACACTGAAGTTGCGAGATGCACCGAGACCTGAGATGGATACGCCGGTCACGTCATCGCCCATCGTGGTCTTCAGAAGGTTCTCAAGGCCGTTACGGGTCACTTGAAGTTCCTTGAAGGCTGCGGTAAGGGTCTTACGTGTCGCCTTACGGATCTCTTCCTGGAGGGCCAAGTCCTTATGGACCGTGTCGGATACAAAGTACTCGACGTACAGGTGTTGAGCCGCTTGCATGTTGACTGCCAGACTGTCATCCACGATAGCACTGATCAGACCCACCGTCGATTTCGGATGGAACCACAGTTTGGTCTTCTCCAGCAATTTCTTGCGGGTTGGGGCCAAGGTGATGTTGACCCATTCCACGATCTGGTTAGGGACCGTGTCGCGGTAGTTGACATCCGTGGTGTTGGTCACGAAGTAGTAGGCACCGTCAAACAAGCACAGCTCTACTTGACGCAGGACCGAACGAGGAGACGAGACGATCGGTTCACCGTTTTGGTAAATGATCGAGTTGGCAGCATGAAGGATCTCAGGTCTGCCGGTCTCTTCATTGATCTTGACGTCGCCCACGCGGTGCTTGTACACCACGTACGGACGGTTCTGAGCATCGTAGGCAATCTTCACTGCCCCAGTGTCAGTCTTTTCAGGTACGTCAGAGGCCCACAGTTCGTAGACATCGTCTTCGTAGCGCAGGTATTGCTCTTCACCCACAGTCGAGCGTGCACGTGCCCACAGACCGTCGAGGACAGCGCCCAGCACGATAGTGACCTGCTCATGGTACAGGCCCATGACGGCTTCTTCGTACTTGAACTTGCCCATCAGCTGATCGATGGTGGTGTACTCGCCTGGAATGACCAGATCCTGCAACACACCGAAGAAGATGTCGAACACGGTGGTCATGGCTGCTGGGTATGCATGCGGTGAAATCTGATCCGCTTCAAACCCATTCAGGTAGACGTTGTGCTCAGGGTCTACGTCCCAGTTCGATTCAAACTCGAACTCGAAGATCCATTCCTTGGTCTGTGGATCACGGCCCATCAAGGTACCGTTCAGGTAGACGCGTGTCACTTCACCTGGTGGAATGTACGCCAACTGAGCCACCAGCACTTCATCGTCCATTTCTTTCAACGTGTCAGTGCTGTCGGTCATCACCTGCAACTTCCAGCCCTTTTCAGTGCGCATGAAGTTGTGGTTGTTGGAGTTCACCCCGATGCCCATGGTGCCGTTGTCTTCCACAAAGAAGCGACGGGTCAACTGTGGGTTACCGAAGTAGTACGGACGCACTTCCAGAACGTTGTCAGAGACGTCGTAGACGTAATGGAACGGCGTGTAGAAGTAATCCCCGCCTGTGATGCGTTCGACCAGCACATCAGGCGTCAGGGCCTTCAGAGCGTCACGGTCTTCGTTGTCCACCACCGACAGGTAACCGCCTTCATCCTTGTACAGCGTGCTTGGTAGGATGGTGATCCGCTGACCGTTGTCCATCACGTCGGCCGTGGCCAAGATCTGGTCCATGGTCTTGCTCAAAGTCACGACGTTGGCACCCATCCCGGTCGACACTTCCTTGATGTCAGGGGCTGGCAGTTCACGCGACGCAGCGTACAGACGGTTGGTCACGTTGTCGATGTCAGTAACGCAACTGAAACCGGCATCGGTCAGCAGGTCCAGTTGAGTCTGAATCTGGACGTTGGTGATCGGTACGTCGATACGACCCAGTGCGTTGTTGATGACACGCTCTTTCAGCTTCTCGAAGCTCAGGGCATTGGAACCGCCCGTTGCAGGAGCCGAGGCCATGAAGTAACCACTGACCAACTTCTGGATCGGCGAGGTGTACTTGCCGTTGTCATCGTTGTCGTAGTCATTATAGACCGCTTTGAACATGTCAGAGCTGTAACCCTGAACAGCCAACTCCAACGCACCCCGAGTGGTGTACACGTCAACACGCAGCGTCCGGTTCATTTGACCGGTGCTGTAGTAGACTTGCGGGATGGAGACGTTCAGTTGGTTGTTGTCGAGGACCTTGAGCACGGCAGTTGGGGTCAGGGGATCGTACACCTGATCGCTGTGCGTGGTCTTGATCTCTTTCCAGCCACCGTTGCCATCACTCATGTAGACCCGGCAGAAGTAGTACTGGTCAGCGTAAGGGTAGGTCTTGTTGAAGACCCGCGAAGCCGTCAGAGGAGCCGTGTAGCTCTTCATCTCGAACTGTTGCACCGGGACTTCCAGTTGGATGTATTCCTCGTGGCCGATGTTGTAGTTCTCGATGGTCGACTTGACCTTGTTGGATTCCAACGCCATCAGTGGCGAAGGCTTCCCGTTGTCGTAAACGATCTGCAAACCGCCGTGAGGCAGCACACGCAGTTCGATCGGGTACTGCAACGTGAACGGTACATCGCCAGCCAGGATCTTGGTGTGACGCGGGATCACCAGCTTACGCATCCCAGCTTCACCCGTAGCCACAGCCTTCTCCAAGATCTCGTCCTTATGGTAGACGAGTAGGAGTGTGGTCTGAGAAGCACCAGAGAACACGTTGATGTAATCCACGTCGCTCATGTGGTGATACAGGTCAGAACGGGTCTGAGCCAGCTCTGGGTATTGCAGACGGTTGAGGAACTCGTCCTTACGTGCCCCGTTAGCAAACAGGGTCGAGGCAAATTCCATCAAGTACACCATGGCGTTACTGGCGTCAACGATCTCGACTTCGCCATTACGGACGCGTTCGAGGTATTCGATGCCAGCACGTTGTACAGCCATTGGATTGAGCTTGGCCAGCTCAATCATGGTATTCAGGTCGGACCTGGACATTGATTACTCCGTTATACAGTCGTTGAGGCAGTGGACGATGGATCGCCAGCGAAGACCAACGAATCTGGATCACTGGTATCGGCAGGCAACGCAGTCAGGGTCGCATTGAAGTTACCCTTGGTCACGGTGGCGTACTCGGCTTTGTCCATCCACCACTCCAGCTCGTTGTTAGCTGCAAGGTTGATGAAAGGGAAGCCTTTGTAGTTGAGCAGTTTACGCTCATCAGCCGTGATCTTGACCATGTTGCTCTGGCGTACACCATCACCCATGTCAGGGTTGAACATGACCACCAACTTGTTGAATTCCCACAAGGTGATTGGGTCGTTGTATTCGGCCACTGTACATTCAAACGTGGTCTGAATGGACTTCTGGCTTTCGTTGTACGGATTGTCCCGGGAGTAGTTGAACGCACTACCCATCGACAGACCTGCTGGGAACCCTGCCCCACACGCTGCCCACTTCTGAATGTACCGACCAGACCAATCCATCACGAAACGATAGATGCGGGTGTTGTAGTCCATCTCGTTCTGCACGATGCTGTAACCAGCCGGCTGAATCTTGGTGCCGATGTAGACACCACCGATGTACAAAAGCCACGCAAACAGCGTCAATGATATAGGATCGCCTAAGGTATTTTCGAATGTGCAGTCCAGGGAGTAGCGCCCATTGATCTCTGCAATGGTGTCGTTCATCATCCAGGATTCTTTCGCCATCCCCTCCGATGTGCTGTATGCATGGAGGGTCAGGTCAGGCCACCCGGACATGTTTGTCAGGGCGTTGCTCAACAGCGGCATAAAGGCTTGACGGTTATCGAAGATGGTGTTGTCTTTCTTTATATCTGATTCGTAACTGTCCGGCCAGAGCATCCTTCGGATGATCCGGCTGTAGCTGCGAGGGTTATCGCTGGCCAAAACCGACAATTGCCGGTACGCCATGATGTTATCGTATGACAGGTTCAAATTCGGACGTGAGAAAAACGTCAAGCCCTGCATGTCAGTGTTAGCTGGCACCGCAGAACCCTGCTGTGTACGGTTGAAACCTCCGAGCAAATCATGGAATCGGCCGCCAATGGCACCGGTGCCTTGTTCGCGGGTCAAACGGCGCATCAAGGCGTCATCGCTGTCGAAACCTCCGTGCTGGGCAATAGTGTCCAGCACTTGTTTCATCACCTTATAATCGCTCATTTCTGGCACGCCTTAAAGGGAAATGTTCATGGACAAAAAACTCACGTCGTACCAAGTCTCGCAAGAGTTCCTTGGTACGGGACTTCTGGTCACCGCCGGTATCGGCCTTCTTGCCAAGTACACCCCTCAGGTCGTCGCTGCTCTCACCAACAAAATCGGCGAGAAAGCAGCAGGCAAAGTCATCGAAAGTGCGAAGACTGTGCTGGCCGGTAGCAAGGAAGGCGACTTGGTTCGCTTCACACAATCTGCGCGTGTTGAGCCCATCTTGCTGATGGACAAGCGTGCTGTGAACATCCCGTTCATTCAAGACGTGGTTCACACGGCGTACAACATGTTCACTGGTTACTGGCTTCTGGCCGTCTCTCTCGACACCAAGATCAACGGTGTGTCGGTAGGTCGTCGCCTGGACAAGTTCGCCACTGACCGTGACTTGGCTGATGCCACGCTCACCATGCTGACTGAATCGCCTTCCATGGAATCCTTCGCCGCCTCGATGGCTGACTTCGGTCTGCCGTTCATCGACGAGATTCTGGCTGAGCAACATCAAGTCGCTATGGAATCGGTCAGCAACGGCGACATGTCCGCTGCCAACGTCGTAGCCGACATCCTCGAAGACGACCCTGTCAAAGCTGGCGCTGAAGCTTCGAAGTACGGTCAGAAGAAAGCCGAAGCCGCTGATGCTGCCTCTGCTGCTGATGCCAAGCGTAAAGCTGAAGAAGCTGAACGCAATGCCAAGATGAAGAACGGCACCGGTGTTACCAACGCTGCCAAGTACGTCGAGAAAGTCAACAACCTCGCTGTGGGTAACGTTATCGACGTGACCATCAGTGAAGACGGCAAAGACGCTGTGGTTCCTGTGACCATCCGTCTGCGTGTGGCTTCCATGCCTTCTGACGTCATGACTCAGACGCTGGCCGTTGGCGGTACCGACGTGACCATGCGTAGCCGCTGGAGAGCCTGGCGTGCTGGCGAGATCGGCTTCTGGTCCGACTTCGTGCTTCAGATGGACCGTGTGGATGCTCACCGTGCCGCGATGATGAAAGACGAGACTGGCTACTACAAGACCGTCTATGCTCGCGCTGCCAAGAACTCCGCTGCCTCGGCCATGGCCGGTGGTCCTTCGCTGGGCACTGCTTCGGCAATCCTGGTAATGGACGTCAAGACTGCTACCGACCTCGAGCGTCGGATCGGCGGTCAGCTCAGCAACTTCAAGACCCGTCAGGGCATCTTCGGTCACACCTACTCGATGCTGATGATCGTGGTGGACCCGGATTGGGAATCGGTCACCATCTACACCCGCGGTATCGAAATGCCGTCCAAGCTGAGCAAGAACGACATCAAGTCGTCGGGCAAGTCTGACAGCAAAGAGCTGATGGACATCCTGAAATCTTACCAGCTCGGCAAAGCACCAGGCCGTATCTGATCCCCCATCCGTTTAAAGGAAGATAGCAATGCGTATCCTTGATTTCCTGCGCCGTATGGCGTCGTCCTTCACCAAGGATGAACTGAAAGAGAAGCTGAGAATCCTTTCTCAAGCTTTGCAAAAGTCGCTCGAGACGTTCATGAACGCCGAAGGCACACTGAACTCGTTCAAGTCCAAGGCCGGTAAGCAGTTCGAAACCGACTTGGGCAAGACCGTGCGTCTGCCCCCACGCATGACCGCCATCGGCTTCGTCCGTCAAGTCCTGACGAATATGTCGGTGACGCTGGAACTGCTCTCCTCGATCGCTGAGAAGAGCTACGGCAAGGACATCGTCGTGGAAGGTATCACCTACCGCCGGGCTGAGCTGCTGCGCACTATCGGGTACATGGACTTCGTGGTCTCGTATTCGATGCAGTTGCTGCATTACCTGCTGGTCGCTGAAGCCTGCGTCGTTTCGAAAGAGCACTCTGAAGGTGCTGAGCGTCCTCGTCCTGAACTGGCGTGGCTCAAGGCCAACCAACTGGCGTTCTTCACGCTGCTGGTGACCTTCTCGAAGCCTAGTCGTGAAATCGCCTCGCTGATCGAATCCATCCCGGACATCGTGATCGGCGAAGACGACGACAAGATCATCGCCCCTCAAGTGGGCATCCTGAAGCTCGACCCGCTGAAGAACAACTTCATCCCGGGCGTCTCCAGTGTAGCGCTGGCCATCGGTATCTGGTGGTCGACGTTGCAGGTGGCCAAGTACGAACGTCTGAAAGAAGACGCGCGTTCTATCCAGCTGCGCCTGGAGCAGCTTCGCCTTCAGAACGAAGGCAAGAACGATGCTCAACTGGAGCGGACCATCTCGAAGTATGAGGACTACCTCAACGCTACTTCCGAGAAGATCATGAAGATGGAGGCGAAGAACGCATGAGCCTGACCACTCATCGCGGCTTCATCATGAGCACCGACGGTCGGCATGGTTACGTTGATCTCCCTGTGATCGATACGATCTATCATCATATGGAGACCAACAACCACTTTGCCGACGACTGGTCGTACGTGCAAGATGTGTTGAAAGCTGCCAAGCAAATCCTGTTCGACCGCAATGGCCAGTTCTTGCTGGCCAAGCAGTTGAACACCCCGTGCTCCCATTGGGTGTTCAACTTCACTGTGTCGACACTGGCGTTCCTTTCTGGTCAGCCCCGCAAGCTCTCTCTGGAGAACTACCGGGACCTGCTGATCTTCCATCCTGAAGATTTGGTTTCGGTCGACTCCAAGCGTGTGGTCCGTGAACAAGATCTGGGCTGGGTGTTCGGCGCTGATGCGAGCACGATCCTTTCCCGTTGGCTGTCTCAAGAAGACGGCCTCACCGATCTGGTCATGTCGTTGAACCTGATCGGCGGTAGCCTGCCGAAAGGTTGGTACCATCAGACCGAGGCACGTCCTCCAAGCTGATGGTTGCAGTTCACTTCGGGGCGGCTAGACCGCCTCGTTGTCAAAAAACACCGTATGGTGTGCAGAGATGCGGAACTGTCCTAGGCTCCGTCTGCGTCTCATTCCTTCTGTTTGCAAACACGGAGTTTTATACTCATGCGTAACTCGATTCTGCACAGTGCTCTGAACGTCTCCATGGAAGGCATTGACCCGAATGCCAGCCAAGAAATCAACCCGGTAACCGAAGAAACCATCGTCCAAGTGGACGAGGTTCTGGAAGAAGCCCGTGGTGATTCCGCAGTCGTTGACCAGCACGACGAAGCTGTTGAAGAACTGTCGCAAGCTGCCGACTCCATGGAAAGCCTGATCGCTTCCCTGGAAAGCGCCATCGCCGACGGCGGCATGAGCCCTCAGTCCGCTGACATCCACGGCCGCGCTCTGGCAATCGCCACCCGTCGCCTGCCGATCGATGCTGCTGAATTCACCGTTTCCACCGAATCCTTCGGCGGTACCGGCGACAAGCTGCAAGCCTCGATGGAAGCTCTGGAAGGCGCCAAAGCCCTTCTGAGCAAAATCTGGGAAGCGATCAAGAACGCCGTTCAAGGCGCCTGGGCCGCTGTGAAGAACTTCTTCGCCACCATGGGCAAATCCGGTCCTGCCGTAGTTGCTGCTGGTCAGTCCCTGAAGCAACGCGCTGCTGCTGCCAAAGGCCAAAACCCTTCGGCTGGCAAGATCAACCTGGGCTCGGCTCTGAACTTCGTCGTCGTTGACGGCAAGCTCGCTCCTGCTCAAGCCCTGGCCGCCATCAACCATGGCTACGACGTGGGCGTGAAGACCTACACCAACAAGATCCTGGCCGCGCTGAACCCGCTGTACCAGTCGATCCAGAAAGGTGAAGTTCATCCTGACCGTCTGAAGCAAGTTGCTGCCTCGATCAACGTCGAAGCCTGCCTGACCGAAGACATGAAGGGCAAGCTGCCTGGCGGCTACTTCTTCGACCTGACCGTCAGCGACAAAGAAGGCCTGGACGGCTTGGCCGATGCCAGCCTGAAACTGTCGCAAGACAAAGGCGCCAAAGTGGCTGCTGCTGAAGGCGACATCCCTACCGTTGACGAAATCAGCAAACTGGCTGACCAGATCGTCAACATGGGCAAGCTGATCATCTCGTCCAAGGCCGTTGCTGGCATGGCCGAAAAAGGTATCAACGACGCGGTCAAAGCTGGTAACAGCCTGGTCTCGAAAGGCGATACCCTGGACAAAGCAGAAGCTGGTTCCGCCAAAGCCGTTCTGGCCAAGCTGAACAAAGCCGCTCGCCTGACCACTGGTTGCTCGCACCAGTATCTGTCCTTCATGGGCAGCGCTGCCAAAGCCTCCGCATCGTTCGGCGCCAAGGTGCTGTCGATGTACGGCAAAGCAGCCAAGAAAGCTGACGCCGCTGCGGCCGCTGCTCCGGCAGCCTAAGTAGCACTCGGCTTTAGAGATGTCCACCTGGCTTCGGCTGGGTGGACATCTTTTATTCCGTTTGAACGAATTCTATGGTGAATTATCCTCCTCCATCCTTTAAAGAGCATTTGTCATGTCTGATGAAGAACTGCCAGCAATGGCGGGCAACGAGAGTGAGGGGTTCGTAGACGTCCTTGAAGCCGAGCGTGATCTGGTCCAAGGAAAGGCTCAACTCGAATCACTGCTCAATGCCACCGACGCAATGGAGTCCTTGATCCATCATCTTGGTCACCATGATGTTGTTACTCCGGGCCACAAGGCCGCCATTACTGTTAGCTTCGAGAACCTCATCGGTAACGTTGGCCTCACGGTCGCTGACATTATTCCCGAGTTGGAAGGCCATGAGAATGGTCAGGTCTCCACCGAATCCCTGAAGGATCGTCTGAAGGAATTGTGGAAGCGGTTGGTCTCTGTGATCCTGTCCATCCTGAAGTCCCTGAGAGGCTTCTGGGGCAAGATCTCGACTTACCGTGGCCGTCTGCGCATCTCGGCTCAACAACTCGCTAAGCACGCTGCTGTAAGGCGTTACGCCACAGTCCGTACACCGAACATTGACTTGGGGCTGGAGATCAAATCGCTGATCACTGGTAACTCGGTCATGCAAGATCCCGACGCCATCATTCGGTCGATCAGTGCTGCACTGGAACAGTACCGGATCTTCACTGATGCTTACGGTCCCGGCATGCTGGAGATCGGTAAGCAGTTCGAGCGTATGCTGACTGAGGGCAGTACTGGCAACAGCAAGTTGAACGAGGTGTCCAACCTGTTCTCCCAGATGCCAGTGGATCAGATCGCATCCAAGATGAAGGCCATGGTGTACCGTGACCCTCGCTTCGGTCGTCGTCTGACCCTGACCGCTCCTCCGATCATCGGTGGTTGGTCTCTGTTCTTCCTGACGCTGGAGCCTGAACAGCGAGGTCTGGGTGCAACTAATCCATTGGCCTTCGCTCAAGCAGTTCGTACCACTGGCGTGAAGTTCGCCATGACCAACGTCAACACCAGCAGCATCACCTCAGGCATGGTCAAGGCTGCCAGCGGGATGCAGGTCGAGATCTTGGCCAAACGGGTCATTGAGATCCTGGACGTCATAGAGGCTCAGGAGCGGGCGATCGGCTTCAGTCGTGTCGAGGCCCAGATCAAGAACGTCTTGCGTGCTGGCGAGCGTTACCAAGCCTCTGCATCGTCGTATGGCGACAGTGCAGGCGCTGACGAAAGTGTACTTCGGTTTGTACGCAACTATTCCGGTTGGGCCATTGGTCCGGTGGATCAAATGACCACCAACTTGCTCACCGTTTCCCGTAACCTGCTGACCTATGGTCGCAAGTCTCTGACTGCTCAATAAGGTAAAGTCATGAAAGCCAGCTTGGAATCCCTGCTTGCCGATTCGCTGAATGGTGTCACTCAGCCTGTCGCCACCAACACCGATGACCAAGGTCCTGTTGAAGGCCTGTCGCTCATCACCTCCGAACAGATCTCGGCTGATGTGGTCGAGCACATGAAGGACGATCGTTACAAGGACCCGGAGTTCCTCTCCGAGACCTGCCGTGACTTCCTCGAGCAGAACGAACTGGAACACGCTGAATTGCGCAGTTCGATCAATGAGATCCGTGACGCGGTCGGCGGCACCATGGCTTCCATGGAAATGCTTGCCACCCTCGCTTCGATGGAAAGCATTGACTCGACGGCACTGACCACTGCCAATGGCGCGATCAGCAGCATCAACTCGCAGTACGGCATCGGCGCTGACGTCCCGGTGCTGGTCTCCGAGAACAACGTCCTCACCACGGCCTCGATGGAAGGTCTGGTGGACTGGGTCAAGAAAGGCCTGCTCGCGATCAAGAAGTGGATCGTCGAGAAGTTCCAGAACATGGCGATCAACCAGCGTCGTTCGGTCATCAGTCGCGAATCCCTGTTGGCTCGTGCTGAAGCCGTGCGTAAGCGTATGGAATCGCTGGGTGATGACTACGGCATCCCGGCCAAGCAAATGCGCTACAACCCGAAAGCAGTGTTCTCCTGCTATCGTGAAGGTGCATTCATTCCGTTCGAAGCGGCTGCCATGTCTGCTGCGGTGAAAGAAGCTTCCGAGATGATGGTCTTCGCCAACGAGACCCTCTACAAGGACGCTATCACTCGTTCTGACGCGATTGGTGACGTCATTGCTGACGTACTGGTGGCTCGTGACGAAATCGCCGCTGAAGAAAAGATGCGCGGTATCTTCAAGCAGGCTACTCAGCCGATGCCAATCGACACCTACATGGCTCAGCACAACGTGCGTGAACGTGAGATCGTCGGTGGTATCACCTTCATGGACCCAGCACGCCAGTACCGTTCCAACTACCGCGATGCGGAATGGATCATGGAACTGGTGCGCATGGTCGACATGAACCAGGCGATGCTGAAGTACCGTCAAGTGGGTTCCGTACCGAACAACGTCAATGACCTGCCAGTGCTGGCAGACATCCTGAACGCTGTCGGCGACATCCTCGACAACCCAGCCATGTCCGACATGACGTTCTACAACGAACTGGGTCAGGCATGGGGTCAGGCCAACAAGGTCTACGGTCGTCTGTATCAGATGGTCGTGTCGATGGACTTCCCGCACATGAACAACGAGCTGTGGCGTGCTCTGGACGTAGGCTGCACCGCCATGTTCATGTTCCTGGACAAAGCCTACTACCACACGCACATCCTGCGCTCGCCGATGTACCGCTACGCGGATGGCCTGCTCTACGTGCTGGAAGAGCAGCTGAAAGCCTACGTGGCTGTCAACCGCTGACATCCGGGGGAGGGCTTCGGCTCTCCCCTTATGCCGAATCGACTGATTTTATGACAAAGATCATCCACCCGGGGGAGCCCCCATGCCTAACCTACTTATCCCGTTACCAAACACCTACGATACCGTCACACGCCGTGTGGCCAAGTCGGTGATCGATAACGTCGTGCGCATCTCTCGAATCCCCGACACTCGTATTGAGATCAGGGGTGACTCGGGTGTTGCAGCACAACCCGGTACTGAACTGGGTGACACCAAACTCATCAACCGTTGGCAACATGACGGGCGTGTGATTGTCTCTCTGCGTGAAACTTACGTGGACTCCGAGGTGATCAACAGCGAAGTCCGTCACCCGTACGCCCAGCCTATTTTTGCTGACCCAGAAATTGGCGTGCACATCAAGCCCATCTATAGCAACACCGAGATGGAGCTGAACTTCACCTACCGTGCCAAATCTAAACAGGAAGCGGCGGTGTGGCGTGACGACATCAAGGTGCGTATGGCGGACAACCGTCAATCCCACCTGCACCAAGCCGAGTACTTCTTTGCAGTGCCTGACTTCTGTGCAGCGTTGTTGCTCCACATGCACGAGTTGCGTGAGAACGTAGCTGGCTACGGTGAAGAGCTGGGTCCCTACCTGCGTCGGTATTACACCAAGCGGGCCAAGGTACTGACCAACCAAGCCGGTAATGAGAACGTTACTCTGTTGGTCATCGGTGAAACGCAGATCGGTATCCAAGGCTGGTTTGATTTCGACCTGCCGGTGGAAGAAGAGAAGCAGGAAGACGGCCCAAGCTACCTCGTGCAGTTCAACTACAAGTTCAGTTACCTGAAACCGGTTGAGTTGAACATCGTCTACCCGCAGATCGTTCACAACCAACTCATCAAGCCTGACTTCCTCGTCGTCAAAGCGAAGACCGAAGACCCGATGCAGTTGCCGAGCTACAAGAGTGACTACCGGTTTGCATTGGATCACTTCGACTACCTCGCCCGTATTCCGAAGAAGCCTATCGGCGGGATCATGATCCCTGACTTCGATGAGTGGATTCCGAAATCGGTCATGCCGTACACCACATCGTTCATCAACTGGATGACGGTGATCGAACCGGCTGACTTGACCTTGGTCCTGTCGGAGAAGGACATCCTCGATGTGGGCTTCTTGCCAGAGTTCATCGAATGGATGCAGCGTCAAGGCAACAAGATGGCGACACTGGGCCGTAGCCCGATCCATTTCAGCCTGTTCCGCGGTGACGAGTTCATCGATGACGGTGACATGGAAGTGACGGTCACGGACAAAGCGTTCGAGATCCGTTGCAAGACGCCTGCTAACCTGCGCCAGACTTACCATGTCCGCATGGGCTTCTGCACTGAGCTGGCCAAGTATACCGAAGACGCTTTGATGGGCATGCACGAAGAGGGTTACAACACCCTGCGCCTGTTCCAGACTGTCGTGAACCGTCTGGATGTGGAAGATGCTCAGCTCAACCACATGACCGAAGATGGCAAACTCAGCATCTCGTACATCAAGCGCTTCTTTGGCTTCCTGCAAGACCAACGCATCGGTTCTGAGAACGTCGGACCGGGTCCTTCGGGCAGCAACAACAACGATCGTCACCCTAGCGAGAGCTGGTATGACAATGATGACAACTTCGGCTTCCGTCTGGACATCCCGTACGTGATGTACTTGACGGTCATTGCTGGTAACCGTAACAGGGTGAATGAAGATGCCAGTTCCAGTAATTCCTAATATCGACACCGTCATCGCCAAACCGGTCAATGAGCCTGTCAAGGTCCAGCCCAAGGCATACGTCGGTGCTACGGTCGACACGAGCGAGACTACGTTCGATCAGCTGACCAGTTACATCGCTGGCCAGTCGTGGCACATCGACTACTTCTGGCTGATCCGTGGTCGCGATGATGACAACCGTCTGCAAGAGCGGGACACGCACCCGATCTTCCAACAGTACAAGCTCATCAAGGGCTTCGAACTGAAGGTCACTCAGGCATTGCAACCGTCTCAGGTCGGTGACACCAAAGACATGACCCTCAAAGGGTCGGCAAACGTCTACGGTGTCCTGATCCCGAAGGAAGGCGACATCTTCCTGGGTGACATCGGCGATGGTCGTGAAGGCATGTTCGGGGTCACCTCCTCGAACCGTCTGACGCACTACACCTCGACAGTCCATGAGATCGAGTACAGCCTCATCTCGCCTGTGGACCAAGAGCTGCACGACAAGCTCTACAACTTCAGTGCCCAAGAGACCACGATCTTCCACAAGGACTTCTTGGACACTGGCAACGATCCGATGATCTCTGAGGCTCAGACGGAACTCGTCAACAACCTCAAAGAACATTACGAGCGTTTGATCACGTTGTACTTCCACGACTTCTTCTCCCGTGAGCGTAACTCGCTCCTCGTGCCGAACCAGCGTATCGCCGGAAGGCCTCGGGTGACGTACGATCCATTCATCGTGCGCTATCTGAAGACCATCCTGACCACGCAAGATCATCCTGCCATCCGCCACATGGTGGAGTTCAACGTGCAGGGCGATCAGAAGATGTACGAGTTCACCTTCTGGAACTGCTTGGAGACCATGGACCATGCCATGCTGTCGATGAGTGTCCATGAAGCAGGCATCGTTGACGTCAAGCAGTTCTACAACCGTCGTCCGACGTTGAACAGCGTGTATTACTCGGGTGTAGAGGCTGTCGTCTACCCTGACATGACTCGGACCGATGTTGACGGCGGTTACTATGCGTGTAACACCGATCCTGAGTTGGAACGGATCGTACGTGGTTCCGCACGTTTCAGCGACCTGGGCCGACTGGTCAAAGATACGTTGGACATGGACCGTTCGTTGGAGATCTACGAAGCCATCTCGCCTGAGCGTACGCCTCAGATCAAGCGGGTGTCTGTCGATGACTACTACGTGCTGAGTAAAGACTTCTATCTCCACAAGCCGGACACGAAGTTGAGTAAGCTGGAGACCTTGACCTTGGCAGCCTTGAAAGGGGAAGCCATTGACATCGCCACTCTGGACTACCTCTGCACCAACGCCATCAAGTGGGACAACGTCGAACGGTTCTATTACTTCCCGATTCTGTTCACGCTGCTGCGCGTGTTCAAAAGGAGATTCAAGTGACGAACAAGACCATGTTTCCCGGTCTGGACTTGACCAACATTGATTCGGTGCGCAAGCACATCTTCAATGCGACCTACCTGTACGCCATTCCCGGCTACTATCGTTACTCCAAGGAGTACAACGAGAAGGTCGGTCACCTGAGTACCGGGTCGAAGAAAGGCGATGCTGATGCCTTGTCCGAATACGTCAACGTCGGTGGCACCATCATCGACATCCTCAAGCTGTACGAGAAGGGTGCCGACATCCTGATGCAGCACCGTGAAGACCTCGTGACCATCTACGAAGTCCTCGTGGCGCACTTGGGCTTCTGGTCGACGCACATCGACCGTGACCCGAACGTGAAGGATGCTCCGCTTCAGTCGTTGTACTTGATGTCCGACTACTGCAAGACCATCCAGGCGCAGGTCATGGGCTTCAAGCCTAAGGTGGACGATGTCCCTCAGCTCAAACGCATGTCGTCGTTGTTTGGCGGTATCGTGGGTGCGGAAGAACTGTTCAATCCATCGGGTGTCGGCAATGCGGTGCAAGAGACTGCTCCAATCATGAGCCGTATCGAGCGTTTGCTGGCTGAACGTAACCAGAACAAAAAGTAATCGCAAGGGGTTGCCATGGAATTCTCCCAGACGACCCTCAGCGCTGAATACGACCTGATCCGCCGTGATGGGCAAGAAACCTATTACAGCTACGAGGCCACCTTCGTCACCGAAAAGGAAGAGATTCCGGTGATGATGGTGGTCAGTAGCGATTTCATCCGTGACTACCGCCATGCGGCAGCCGATGAGATCCTGATCAGTGTCGTAGTGCCCTGGGGACAATACCTGCACCGCGTTCTCCCGTTCAAGGAGAACCTCAAGATGACAGTGACGCGTACACGAGTCGGCCAACAAGGCGAACCGTCTGCTGATGCTGTCATGGTGCAGACCTTTACCGCTCACCTGCCCATTGAAGGCGAAACCGCTACAATGGCAGACAGCCCCGAGACGTCCACCGAATACGCGGCAGACCTCTCGGGCATGAAAAAGATTCAGGTGCAGTTGCAAGAAGAAGCATTTGCCCTCAGTCGGTCTGAAATGATCGGTGGGGTCTTCCGAGACAGCACGCCGTTTGATATCCTGATCTCCGTACTCAATCGTTCGATCAAGGAAATGGATCTGGAAGTCGAACAAGCCATCCTTGGTATTGACAGCGTTCCGCCGAACAACACGACCAAGCGCAGCACCACGTTGATCCAGCATGGTACGCCGCTTGTATCGCTCGCTGAGAAGCTTCAGAAGCAGTTCGGTGGTATCTATACCTCGGGCATCGGTTGCTACCTCCAGAAGGGCTTCTGGCACGTCTGGCCGCTGTACAACTACAAGCGGTACGATGAAGCCGAGTACACCGCATTGTTCGTTCTCGCTCCCTCTCAGCAGTATCGGGGCGTGGAGAAGACATGGCGCATGGTCGACAAGCATCTGACGGTGTTTGTTACCGGCGGGGTGCAGCGTCAAGACCCGTCTGAGCTGCGTTTGCTCAACGAAGGTAACGGCGCGCGGTTTGCCAACACCGATGCCATGATGGAAGGGTTCTTTGAGGTCAGTAACAACAAGGCCGTGGCAAAAAGAACAAACAATGCAAATGAGTACGAGGCAGTCAATCGAAAAGCTAACCCAATGTCCCGTGTAAGCGGTGATATGATGTCCTCCAACGCATTCAACGAAGCAAGCAAGATCGCTGAACGCAATGGTGCATTCCTGACTATGAACTGGGAGAACAGTAACCCAGACGTCATTAAGCCAGGGCTGCAAAGTGAGATCGGCTTTATCGTGAACGGCACTCCAGCGTTTGTGAATGCAGTAGTCGTGCATGCACACTCGTACTCAGCAGTAGCAGGGACAGGGCTGCACCAGAAGATCCATCAGATCACCACCGAGGTGGTCGTGATGGTCGACAGGACTAACCCGGCCTACCAACAATACCTGGATTCGGCAAGCGATTCGACGCAATCGTAGCCGTACATTATTCAGGCGTAGTAACTCAACCTGAGGTCCACAGCTATGCAGGAAAATCATACGCTGGGGAGGATTGTCGTCAGGGCAGGAGAAATACTCACCTTCACATTCGACGAATCTGTTTCTGGACATAAACGTCACCTCACAGTCGTGGCCATCGCTGACATCGAATTGAGTCGAGAGATGGCCCTGTTCTGTGAAGCGACTGATAGGTCGGGCAAGGACATCTACACGGAGAATGCTCTTCCAGAGTTTCTCCAGTCCTTGTCAGAGAAGCAGTTGATTCACGTCGGGAAAGAGATCAGCGTGCACTTTGGCGATAGAGGTCGTCCTGCTGCACGTCTGATGAACGAGTATCGGTTCCGGATCAATCCTGAGTCTTACTGGGAGGACAAGCTAGTCAATCGCTACACGACTGGCTCGTTCACGGTCTTTAACCACCAACACCACTGTTTGACAGTGATGCAGGGCACAGACGCACCGTTCACTGCCCACGCTGTTATTGTGGATATGCAAGGGGAGTATTTAGGGCACCTTCGGTTGTCCGTTCTGCCAGATCAACGACATTCTTTCATCAGTGACGAAGACATCGAACGAATCCGTCTAGCCCTACAGGCTGACATAACCCTCAACGTTGAAGAGATCAGCGTCATGGTGGAACGAGTCACAGTGACATCCAACCCTGACTTTGGTCAAAATGTATTCAAGAAGCACTCCGCTCCACTCAAACATTCCTCAGAGAAAACAACTTAAAGGTACCCTTGTAATGGCTCAACAAAACTCGTGGAAAGGTTCTCGCCCATCCGCTACTGTGGATCGTCGTCCTAAGCCCGTCGGCAACTCCCTGAGCAGCCTCGAAGCTCTGCGTGACCTCACCGTCCCAGAGCGTAAGCCTCAGGTCCAGCCGGCTCCGCTGAAGTTCGAAGGGGCGTTGAATGCTTGGTACAAGACTGTGCGCAACGGTGTCACGTCGAAGATCTTCCTGGTCGAAATCCGTAAGGACGTCGCCCTGTTCAAGGACAAGGAAGAAGACAAACACACCCAAAGCCTGTCGCTGGCCAAATTCATGAAGTTCTACGTGGCAGCCTGACATACAGGGAGGGCTTCGGCCCTCCCTTATGCCCGTTAGAACAAGTTAAAACATACAAACTCGATAGATGGTTTGTATGTAAGGAGTATGCAAATGAAACCTGTACCGATCAGCGAGACTTTGGAGTTCGACTCTCGTGATGATCTTGAAAAGGCTTACTTCCAAGGTAAGCTGCACCGTGGTCAAAGCTACCACGTCAAGAACAAGAACGCCACCTATCGCCTTAGCGTCTGTCGCAAAGGCTTTATCGAAATGAACAACACTCAGAGGTAAGTATGGACCACATCTTCATCTGGTGGTTGGACAAATGGCATCTGATGGCAACCGAGATGGTGCTTGAAGAAGCCGAAGCGGCAAATGTCAACACGCCTGTCCTGCCCGGCCATATCCAGATGGCGTTGCGGCAGGCTAAAGGCCACTACTACGGTGGCCAGCTCTATCCTCCCGTCACCCTGAGTATCATCGACCGGGATCACTTGAACTTCGTTGAGCATGAAGCGACTTTGGTTGCCATTCTGTCCAACGGTTGGTTCGGTATCCCGTTCGAAGAAGTACACCTACCTACGATGCGCCAGTACCCGGGCATCCTCACCACTTTCGGCCTAAAGGCGATCAAATAATGCGCTTTCTCGACTTCCTCGTAAACACTGACAAACAACGTACCCTCAACGCACCTCAGGCTGTGGAAACCGGCCTGCTCCGTGCCAACATCACCGCACAGACTGCCCAGCAGATCAAGGCCCGTTACGACGTCTTGTTCACCCCGGGCAACAGCTTCGGCCACATGACCGGTGGCTTCGATCTGGCAGTGGTAGATGTCTTCGGTCGTGAAGTGCAGACCAAAGTGCTGCGCGCTATCCGTGAGAAGTACTCCGGCATGATGCCTGTCGGTTACGCTGAAGTTGTCGTGGTCGATGACAAGGCTGTGGTCTACGTGCCCACCATGTTCGCCCCGACCTCCAACGTCGATCCGATTGCCCCGTACATGGCGATGCACATCGCGCTGCGTGCCTTGGCTGAGTACGAAGAAGAGAACGACGCGTACTTCGACCGTGCGCTGGTTCCGCTGTTCTGCACCGGGACTGCGAACATCCCTCATGAAGTGGCACTGTTCCAGCAGAACGAAGCCCTTGTGGAATTCCAACGTGCCCGTCACCAGGAAGACCTCGGCTGCGTGCATCTGTTCGACGACGGCATGGCGCGCTACAACGCTCTGATCCAACCACGCTAAGGACAGCTATGACAGCGCCTCTTAACCTCTCGGACTTCTGGGGTCCGTACACCGCTACCATTTGTGAGCTGTTCAATTGGTTGGGTGGTGGCGGTGTTCTTGTATTCGGCGTCATCATGTTGATGTTCATCCCATCGGCAATTGACGACGATGAGCATCACAGCTACTGCACTCGGTTCTGCAAGCCGTACAAGATGAGTATTTGGCGCAAGTTCGGTATCTGGGCTGGCTATGCTTGTGGTGGCTGTGCAGCTATCTGGGCGCTGTACTTTATTGCGGCGATGTTGACGCATGCGTTTCTGATCATCAAGTTCATTGTTTGGGGGTAGGGATGGATTTCTGGAAGGCGATCGGATGGAACTGGCGTTTCACTTGGTGCGGTGTAGGTAGCCGCAATGACTTACCTGCCGAGTGGGAGCCATTACTGCGCTGGGTTGGGCAGTGTATGGCCATGCTGGGCGGTGTGTTGTGTACAGGTGATGCTCCGGGTTCTGACACCGTCTTCTGGGAAGGCTACGAGCTCGGTAAAGGTCCCATGATGCCTCCGGCTCAGATCTACTACACCAAACTCAAGAACATGCGGAACCTGAAACAGGATCACCTGAAGGGACACCATGAAGCGGAGTGGTACGGTACGTACGATGAAGCCCAAGCAATGGCCTTCAAAGCGCGTGGGAGCTTCAATGGCCTGTTCCCCTCTGGGATAGCCCTGCATACTCGCAATGCCTTTCAGGTGTTGTCTGAGGACCTCGATAAGCCACGGTGGATCACGGTCTTCTGGGCTGTACCAACCGGCAAGAAAGGTCTCGTGAAGGGCGGCACCAACACCGCAGTACAATTGTCCATCATGAACCACATCCCGATTGTGAACCTCTACGTAGAGGAACAGCGGACTCAGTTCATCGAGTGGATCAAAGCACAAATGACTAAGCAGGGTCTTGAGATCCCGCCTTTAGAACTACCCGTAGCGGCTTAAATGCCGCATCACCAAGGAATTCACCATGGCCACTGTCAAGCTGACTCAGACAATCACAACCACCGTCCACATGAGCAAGGTAACCATCGGTCCCCAGTCATCGGTCAAGACATTCTTTGAATCCAAGGACGACGAGTTGGTCTTGTCCTCATGGAGCCTGGACGTCGATCTGGAAAAGAACGATTACTGGAACCTGTACGACGAGCGCGACAACCGTCGCTATCTCGTTGAGTTCCCTAAGGGGACTTTCAAAGGCAACCCGCAATTGGTCACCAGTGCGTTGCTCAAGGAGTATGTTGAGTGGAAGAGTCTGGTCTTCGGCGAATGGTACAACAAGTTCCACGGGAAGGTTGTCCAGATCCTCAATAACACCTTGACTCACCATACTGACGTGGAACCTATTCCGGATAGAGACCGTATCTATTACTGGACTCGACCTGGTAATGATCGTGTGTTTAACCGCAGGGCAGTCAAGAAACATAAACGATACACCACGACCATCTAGGAGATCTGCCATGGAACCTAAATACAAACTGACTGACATGCACGGTTGCAGAGGGGTTCTTGTCGAGGTCAAAGAACCCGTCCGTGTAAAAGGCTTCACCTTCGCCCAGTTGTTCAACCTCGCCCACTACAACACCAGGAGCTAACATGCTGTTACCGCACCACAAGGGCTTCTTGCTCGCAATCGAAGGACCAGATGGGGCTGGCAAGACCACCCTGCGTGAATGGCTGAAAGAGTGGTTCCTGACCCACAGCATCACCCCAATCATCACCCGTGAGCCAGGCGGTACTCCGGAAGCTGAGATGATCCGTCAGGACATCCTGCGCAAACGTAAGATCCATGAAGAACCTGTCTGCGCCCTGACTCAGACGCTCAAGTTCATGGCTGCTCGTGCTCAGCACATTGAGACGCTCATCAAGCCTCGTTTGGCAAACGGTGAGCTGATCATCACGGATCGGTTCTGTGACAGTACGTTTGCCTACCAGACTCAAGAGGGCGTCCCTACCAGCAAGCTGCGTGTGCTGCACGACGTGGCGTTCGATAACTTCAAGCCGGATTTGACGATCCTACTCGATGGCAATCCTGAAGTATTCCGTGAGCGTATGGCAGAACGAGGCGAAGATGCCTTGAACTTCTACGACCTCAAGCCGATCGAGTTCCATCACGCTACGCGCAAGGTATACAACGAATGTGCGTGGATGGATGCCAACCGTTACGCGGTCATCGACGCTGAGCAGAACTTCGAACAGGTGCAGGCTCAGTTGATCCCGTACCTGATGCAGATCGACGCGCACATGCGCAAGCGTCCTGTTAACGCAACTGCATAACCCCGCGAGTGGTGGCTTCGGCCACCGCTTTATGCCCGAGGAGGGTAGCATGACCATCATCATGACCACTATCTTGGCTGGTGAAGAAGAGCCGATGCAACCTGTCGGGGTTGACCCACATGGCGTACACCGTTTCCTTGAGAACCGTATCGTTCGTGATCTTCTTGATAAGAGCAGTCAAGTGGGCTTCTCTTTGAACGAAATCGCGGTGGGTAACTACAGCCAAGCGGAACGCCGTCAAGTAGCCCAGCTCATTGGCTACAGTGTCAGCGGCTACTCCGATCTGTCGTACGTGGATGACGATTCATACTTCCGTGCGACCGAACGGTCAGAGGCATTGCTGGAAGATTCAAACGAGTCCTGAGCCTACATTACAAGAGTACATACACCTAGGAGACAATGATGTCGAACACCAACGCAAAGAAGCTGGCTGACGCAGTTAAAGCTGTCGAAGTCAACATCAACACCATCGAAGAACTCGTAGCCCAATCCTTCGCCAACGCCGACTTTAACTTCGTCGATCAGTTCCGCGGTGCGCGTGGTGCAACGCTGGAAGAGTCCGGCCTCATCATGAAGATGCTGGTTGGCAAGATGCAGGACAAGTTGGGCACCCTGGCCAACGTGCTGTATATCCGCGAGCTGGAATCTACTCGTGGCTACACAGATCCGTGGCGTGAAGCCGCAACTGAAGGTCGTCGTGTTGAGGCCATCGCTCTGTTGCGTAAGTTCGCCCAGTCGCGTGCCTTTGACATCTCGGAAGCTCGGGATGTCGTTGACGCATTCCTCAAACACCCGTTCTAGGAGGCGGTATGGTTCAGCAAGATCAGTACCCTGTGCTCGTCGCCGAGGCCATCGAGCAACTGAAAACAGAAGATAAATTTGGAATGAGTCTCCTGAACATCAGTAACCCGAAGGGTGGCTACTTGGAGATTGCAATCACCAAGGAACGTCATCGAATGGAAGGCTGGCATGCCGTGTTTCATGGCGGACCAGATCCTCGCTACTGTGACAGTACCCTTGAAGAGGTAGCTGCATCGTTTGATTCTGTCCGGTTCGACACGAAGAACCTGATGGCAGTCGAGCAGTTCACCACGCTCATGGGTAACAACTTCCACGTCAAGAAGTTTGTGGACGTAGAACATCAGTTCATCGGAATGAGCGATGATCGTCTCGTGCTCTTCCACATCAGCAATGATTGGGGTCACGTACGTGACACTGTCGGTCAACACGTAAGCTTAGCCATTAACTAAGGGAATCATCATGCATACTTCTCAAACGACCCATCACCGCATCTTCTTCGCCAACGTTACCAAACCAGACTACCTTGAAGGTCTGTGTCTGGACCTTGGCTTCGAGAAGGTGAGCGACACCATCTACGACCTCGTTCTGGACGAAGGCCACTCGATGAGCGTGGAAGGCGCCTGCCGTATCGCCGTCAAGGTAGCTGCACTGGGCAACGCCGAAGGCGATCCGGAAGACCTGCAATTCATGCTGGGTGCGCTGGCACGCTTGCTCGCTGAACGTGGCTACACGCCTCACAGCACCACCTTCGACGCTGACGTCGATCTGGAACTGTTGGTCGATCAAGACATCTCGTGCCTGGAACTGTTCGACCTGCTGTCGGCATTGTCTTACGGGTACGAAGTGCGCGGCATCTACTCTCAATGGGCCATGAACAGCAGCAAGGCAGAGTTCGGTGCTCATGCTGGCGGAACCCGCATCACCATGCGCGATTTCTCCATCCCGTGCCAAGTGTATCCGAACGATGCAGAAGGTCTGATCCACCTGCTCGCTCAGCACAGTCCTGAGAACATCGGCGACATCTACCTCATGAAGCTGATCCTGCCTCTGATCGAGATGCCGGGTATCTTGAACAAGACCATGGAGCTGTCTGTCCATGCTGCCCTAGCCCGTTTCTTGGGCGGTGTGCCTCAGATAAAGTTGTACCACGAACGCCCCAACGCACCGGTCCCGGATATTGGACCCGACCCACTGGCTCGTGAGTACACCCCACCGATCGCTCCAGCGTTGATCGCTCAGACGTTTGCGAGTATGCAGCGTCAAGGCATCGACCCGAAAGACATCGAGATCAAGGGTGTAAAGTTCCGTGATTCCAAGCCTCTTACTCCGAACGACTTCCGCAACTTCCAGCCGGCACCATTGAGCGGTATTCCGGTCGACCTGCAATTCTACCTGCTGTGGTACGGCTACTCACCACTGAGCTACATCCGCGGTGAGCTGGAGATCGCTTGCGACATGGAGAAGATCTCTGCTCAGGTGCAGGCAATTCGTGAAAGTCTGGAATGTGGCGATGATTCGAAGATCCCGCCGATGGGCCGGTTCAACGAGCAGTACATCTCCTCGCCGAAAGACCCGGTCCTGCGTCCTGACGACGTTCTGGAACGCGGTCGTTCGACCATGCTGTCTCAGACTGGTTTCGAGCAGGATGCGGTGCCGTTTGACCGTGGAGTTTTGCAAGACATCCACAATGAAGCCGCAGGCATGGCACGCAGCAGTCAACGTGACGTGATCGACCGTGAAACCCATCGCCCTACCTCGCAGAGTGAGCCGGGTATTCCAAGTGTCATGGTTCTAGAGAAGACCGGCCCAGACTATTCGGAAGTGTCTTCTTCACGCCAGTCGTTTGCTGAACCTTCCCCGTCACCGTCTCCAGACAACAGCCCAAGCAGCAGCGACAACAGCACTTCGTCGTTCGACTAACCAAACATAACCGGAGGGGCGTGTGCCCCTCCACCTTAACCGTATAGACAACTAGGAGTTTCACCCGTGGACGAAACCACCAAAGCAGTTGACAATATCGAATTCGATACTCTGAAACAAGAGTCGGCCATCTTGGACATGTTCGAGGCGATCAAGAACCCGAACTACAAGAAGGTCAAGAAGTTTGCTGCTCGCATGTACAACGAGTGCACCCTCGAGATCCAGAAGCGTCTGTGCCGGGACATCTACCGCGCTGACGATCCGGTCAAGTACATGCGTTCGTGCATCAACAAGATTCGTGACTGTGCCATTCTCGTGGAACAGTTCATCGAAGACGGTTGCCACGGCATGATCTTCACCGGCGCCAACGGTACTGACGTGTGGCCTGTCCAACTGACCACTCGCATTGCCGTGAGCTGGTTGGAAGACGGCAAGCGTTGGGACGAAGAGCAGGAAATGATCATTGCTCACGACGCAGCAAACTCGTGGATGAAGGAGCACGACAAAGGCTACTTCTTCGGCAAGGTGGTCCTGTTCCCTAAATTCGGCTTCTCCGGTGAACCACGTATCATCGAGATGGCCTGCGGGGATACTGAAGGCATGGTGAAATACCCAGGCACCAACTACTACGTCAAACCTGAGGCGACTCACGCCATGCGTGTGTTGAACGAAGAGATGGCGGCTCAGATCAAATCGGGTAATGGGACTGCGGCTGTACGTCAGTTGTTCCACCTCACCCACAACGCGTAAGGAAGTCTTATGGCACACCGTCTCTTTGTCCGCGACACCCCCAAGGTAGCCAAGCAGATGGGCCGTCTGGCATTTCGCCAGACCCCTAAAGGCGTGTACCAGCTTGACGCGTTCATTATGCAGCACTTGGACATTCAAGAAGAGTGTCCTCAAGGCTATCGTCCGGTGGCCGTGCACATCCTGCCGTACACTATGGTCGAGGATGAGCACGTCTATTACGCGTTTAACAGCCTTGGGGCACCTACGCTGTATGTGAGCTTCCAAATCGGCCCAGAGGACTTCGTAGCGGCCTCTGAGACCGATCCGTACATGTCTCTGCCACGTAGCATTGTTGGCAAGATTGTACGGACCTTGGATGCCCCGCACATCGACATTGCACTGGACATGGAACGCTTCATGTACCCGTCGGTGGTAAACGGGGAATTCATATGGGCGATGGAAGTCAAAGGCGATGACAACCACACCGTCGATGAACTTGTCGCTCAACTGGGAACTGTTCTCGGACGGATCACCAAAGCACAAGTCCTCAACAAAGACATCGAAGTCAACACCCTGTCGTTGGCCGCGATCAACTATAAAGCACCTGCATCAGACCTAACCATCTAGGAGTAAGCGGCATCATGGGAGCCCAATTGGCCATCCAGATTCACCTGTTCACAATGTCACTAACGATCGTGTTGACCGTGGCGTACATCGTACACGGACTGATTTACCCGAGGGTCAGTGGAGAAATTCCACTGGGGCCTCATCAGGTGGATTACAAGGTAGGTCGGATTCCCTTCGTCAACTCGGGCAAGTTCTTCATCAATCTTTACCGGCACTGGTGGTGGGTAGAGAACGTTGATGAATTCCTGTCAACCACTGGTAAGCAACTGCGCTACGAGACGAAGTCGTACTGGGCACACATCCTTGATTGTGGCCTGTTGTACCCGGCGTTGTTCGTGTATGTGTGGAACGGCTATCACTGGATGTTGTTCAAATAACACAAAGGTCCAGAGCGGGGCTACCGCTCTGGACCTGCTATTTCTTTTGTCGTGGTTAAATAAAACGCATGCTTCATCCACTATGGGACAACCCACCGGCCAGGAGACACATTCTCTTGGCCCTTATACCGGAGAGTCAAAATCATGTTTAAAGGCGCTATCAAATCGGAGTTCGTAGCTCTGCCAGCCGCTACAGGTTACATCATCGTCTGTGTACCGACCAGACGCCACGTCAAGGCCCTTCAGACGCTACTGGGGCCACGTATCTCCCAAGAGGAGGCGGTAGACTGGGATACCTTCAACGCCAACCCTGAGGCGTATCCAGACAAGAGCCGTCTGATCTTCATGGAAGCGCACACTACCTCGGAGACCATCGCCAAGATGCCTCCAAGGATGACCTTCTTGGCTGCGGAGGTCTTCGTTCTGGCAGGCAGTGTTCAGTTGATGGCCTTGCGTGACCAGACTGGTTGCAAGTGGGGTGATCTCGAGAAGCGCATCAGTAGTGACAGTGTGTTCGAGGGGTTCGCAGCGGCGTTAGCCAAGACTGAGTGAGAAATAAAACCTCATTCTCTTCACCTATGACTAACCTGATAGCTCGAGGCTACAATGCGGTTGAAACCCTTAGTGTTGGCCATTGCTAACCTGCACCAGTCCCACCATGACAGTTCGTTGGAAGTGGGTGAGATCAAATCTCTCTACAAACCAAAAGGCGGACTGACAGTTGTCAAACCTGAGTTTGTGCCTGCTCGTCATGCTGTCGAGCTCGTACGCATCGAAGGCGAAGACTTCGTCCTCAGGCCGGGACTGACCATTGTCGATGGGATTGCCAGACGGGTCATTGAGACCCCTGACTACATCCATGTCTTCTCAGTGAAGGCTAACTTTGCCACAGGTGACGTTGTCGGTCACCTTCAATCCTTTGAGTACGGGTCGCACGAATACGTCTACATGAAAGGCGAATGGGCGATCACCACGTACACCACCAATCTTAACCGGGGAACCCGTCATGTACAATCGCTCTAACACGTTGGGCTTTGCGGCCCTGCTGGATGCACTGGTCATTGATTTGGCTACGGAGCTGGAGATCCTCGTGGATCAAGCCCCGACTGTCCGTGACCACTTCGCCACCCTCGCCGCTGCTAAGACCCTCGTGAAGCATGAGGTGGATGTGCACGGCGTACAAATGAAGGAAGAGCTGCTTGAGGTCCGTGAGTGGTTCGAACTGAAAGGTTGCCCTGGTGTTTCTTTTACCGTCATCATGTCCTTCAACGACGACCTGGCCTTGATCAAGTCCGACGTTGAAGTGCGTGGCGTGACTGCTGCTAAAGTCGGTGGGGACCGATTTATGCAGTGGGGCTCGATGGAGAAGAAATGTCTGGTGTTCGAGAACATCGACCTGTGCCAGTTCGTGGCCACTCCTAAATTACTCGGCCCATTGGCTGCGGTAATCTTCTCGATGCTGTTCAACAGTCAGTACTCTGATGACTTCGTCGAGATGGCAGAGCTGTCGCTGGACTTCGCTCAAGGGCATCACCAGATCTTCATCAATAACGAGCACTATGGTTCCGTCCACGACCATCAGAACTTCACCTTCTATCCGAAGAAGGGGTATCACGACCTGATCGAGTTGGCTGCGCTGTCGTTCTTGGGCACTTGTCCTCAGCACCGTGACATCTACTTCGTCCCTGAACCGACCGGTTCCAAAGGCACGGATCTGTTTCTGGCAGTCGAGCCCGAAGAGTAAGGAGCGAGTGTGATCTTATGGCAATAATCCGAATAAAGCAACCTTAGGTATTTGTCTATGGATCGCACTCCCTTGTCCCTTTGGGCCAAGCACCTGATCCGCGCGGCCATTGACTACTTCAATGAACGTTCGGTTCAGGCTTGCCTGATTGTGGACAACACCGTTCTGAAGGACGGAGTCCTCGCTTCAATGAAACAGGACGGCGGTGACTTCATCGTGTGCGTTGCACCTGGCTTCACTACGCAATTGGATTTCGATGAAGCCGACCTCACGATCGCCGTGAAGTTCGACAACCTAGCCCACGTCATGTGTATCCCGTATAACGCCATTAGAGCAGTGATTGCCGCTAATGCGGGCGGGGTACTCACTGAAGATGGTCACATGAACGTAATCAGCATACCGCCGGTGGTCTACCCACCTGCGTCACGTTACCGCACCGAGCGCGAGTTGGCAGAGAAGGCCCAAGCGGCTATCGAAGTCGAGATGCATGCTCAGCCTAAACAGGAAGAGTTGCAGCTTGTCGCTAAAAAGAAAAGGTCATGAGGACAAAATGATCGAACAAGTCTGGTACGACACCTTCAACAAGCTGGAGCAATTCACCCACGAGCTGGAGAAGGTCAAGTCCTATGTGGCATTGAGTGAACTCAAGCCCCTCTGGCGGATCATGAAGTCTGTCCAGTTGCGTTACATCCCCATAGTCACCGAAGAAGTGAGCAACCGCTTGCATCAAGTGGTCACTCGCCTTGAGATCCGTGATGTGGGTGCCAGTGCTTGGGACGCAGACGCGGCCATCAGGTTCATGCGCAACATCAACATGTCCTGTTCTCTTGATCCAGTTTCTCTGGGTGACGAATAACGTTACTTATCATCATTGAACTTCACCAGTAGTAAAGGGATAGACCATGAAAACTCAAGATAACGCCAACCCGAAAACCCTTCTCGGTCACGCCATCGTGTTCGTTGCATCCTACGAGGCTGCTGCGGAACTGATCAAGCGTCTTCCGGATGTGAAGGAGTTCTTCGTCATCGGCGACAATGTGCGGAAAGTGCCAACACCGGTCCAGACGCTCTTCAAAGAGCGCAACGCAAGACCGTTCCGCATCCGGACTTCCGGTACATGGAATCCCTTGTTCAAAGCAATGGGCGAAGTAGATGACGTGCGTAATGAAGGCGTCAAATACGGTAAGGTAGGAGATCTGATGTTCATCTCCATCCTCAGTGCCCATGAGATCTCTTCGGCCCTCAACCGCCATCGTGCGGTGAGCCAGATCTCGTGCCGCGAAATGTATTGGCTCGACACTCTCAGCCTAGGAGAGGAGGCAGACGAGTCCATCGACCTTGCATTGCGCAGCATGCCGTCCGTACTGACCCCGATCGCTTACAAGGACCTGACCGCACAACAACGGTTTGACTTGACAGCGTTCGAGTTTGCCCGGTTTACCCGTCCGATCCATTGCGTGGACTCAGTTGAGAACTCGTACAACGGCGTGGCGTTCTACACGAACTTCAAACTGGGCGAGTCGTTTCACGGCACGCGTGCTGGCATCAGTACTCGTGCAGCGTAATACCCGGGGAGGGCTTCGGCCCTCCCCTTATGCCGTGTGACATGTGTTTTTGAACAAACCCGACCTATCAAATAGGTAACCAAGAGGAAGCCATCATGGAACGCACGTTTATCAGTAAACAGGAGGGTCCGACTCAGGTCTGGATCACAGATGATCCTGAGAAGATCGCAATGTTGACCCGTCCTGGTGTCTTTCCGCTGCAACGTCACACCGTCGTACTGAAAGGTCATCAGTTTGAACTCTTCTTGTCGGGTCCTGATACTGATCAATACATGCACGATACCCACGGTGCTACGGAGTTCGCTAAGAACTTCATGACCAACGATTCGAGCGAGCTGATGGACTGGGCTCGCGTACTGTTGCTTCACGAGGATGGACGATGAGTGTATTTGAATCGGCTCTGGATGCATTCAAGGAGCAGGCACGTAACGACACACAGAGCTACTTGAGCGTCGAGCAGCTTAAACTCCGAGTGCGCATGTACAAGGACTTCGATCCGTCCTATGACGACACGTGGCCTGAGGATGTACATGCACTCTTCGCAACCGGTGCACTGCACATGGTCTTTGCGCCTAAGTTGGCTTGCATCCAGCGCCGTGACTTTGTAAATCACCCAGGGCATCGAGTGGGCAATTATGCTATCTACCTTCTTCAGTCAGCAATGAACCGGCAAGGGGGTATCAGGGGAGAGGGCTTCTGCATTGCACGGATCAGTGCCACTCATCCATTGTTCGACCCTGTCACAATCGCAATCATTAAACCGTTTTGGTACAACCTGCATGTCGACTAAACACCGGAAGAAAATGAAGAAGGAGCGCAAGATGCGCCGTCAACAACTCAATGTGTTCAAGGGTATTGGGTTTCTGATCGTACTGGCAATTGGCCTTGCTGTCTTCCAGCCTGCCAAAGCTGCTTCGGTCGCGATCACGGCCAGACCAGTGGTTATCTCAAGGCCGGCAGTATCGACCCCGACTGTGCGGGTCTCTACACCAACGCCTCCTCCGGCACGAGTGTCTCCGCCACCTATGCGATCATCAGGTTCCTACCGGAGCATGAATGAAAGCGCACCAGCATCGACTCCCATGCCAATGCCGTTGTACGTACCCATGTTCATCGGTGGCAGTGGGGCCAGTGCTAGTGAGGCGACTGAGGTAGCGACTCCTCTACTGACCAAGTGCACGGTCAAGGAGTTCGAACAGGCCAGGCTTTGGCAGGAAGACTGCAAGAACCTGAAAGAAGTGCAGTCGGGATACTGTCCTCTGCTGTCTTATTTCCGCTACTGTAAAGAAACCACCCCGGAAGAAGCGCAAGACCTCAAGCCAGCCGGTGAGAAGTACAAGCACGTCTTCCTAACTGGGAGCTGAACATGAACGCAGACACCGATCACGCGTTGAAGAACTGGAAATCCTCCAAGCTGCTGAAGAAACAAGCACGGCACTTGAAGGAAGAACCACTCTACGCGAAAGAGGACCCTGAGGCTAAGGCAGAGCTGTTCAAGTTCTGCTACGCCGTACGGGCAAAGCTGCGTGACATTCAGGAGAAGCCGCTTGAAGAAAGACCGGCCCTTCTTGAAGAGTTCCGCAAGGATTATAAACTGGCTGTCTCAACGCAAGACTTCAAGCGTTATGACGTCGACGTCCATGGGTATTCCTTAGGGATGATCATGGAGATTTCTGAGGAGGTGACATGAGCATTACTGAAGAACCAATCGGCGCTATCCTGTTGGATAACTACGAGGCCATTGAAGAGGCTATCTTTGACGGTACTGGGTTCCATGCTTCCGAGACAGCTCCCACTGATCTTGCGGATATGATCCATCGCTTTACCGAGCATGGTGACAACGTAGCCTTCGTGAATCCGACTCATGAAGAGTACGTGGAGCTCATCATCCGCATCCCGAGGGTCTAGTCGTGATCGAATCTGTAACGGACAACGTCTACCTGCTCGGTGGCAAGCTTCGCGATCAATACGGTGAGCACTGCTGTTTGCACGTACACGATCAAGAGCTGGCTGAGTACATGAAACAGTTCAGGGGCAAGTACGTCACGATGCGCTACTGGGTCAATGATCGTGAACTCACGTCCGTTGAACACGCCACTGAGTTGACGCTCGAGCAAGTCATGGGCGCTGGTGCTGTATCGGCCAAGTGTGATCATCACTGGTCAGAGGCGACGGGCTATCTATACACCACAGAAGATGCTCAGGTCGGTGGTCATGATCTGTTGGCTGAACTGGAAAGCTGGGTGGGCAAGTTCCTGCTGCTGGAGATTGAGGTGCACGACGAAGCACCAGCCAATGCTCAAGTCAATGAGGTGGCCAAGAAGATCACCCATGACACGCCAGCGATCGATGCACTGCTGCACACGCTCATGGGCAGGCCTCTATGATCCATCATGAAACGCGGACCATTGACCTGATGGCTCACGTCAAGGGCATGTATCCGCCACCCAATAACAACTGGTCGATGAAACGTAAAGTCAAGCATCGCAAGTTCATTGCGGCAAAGATGAAACGTCACCAGAACACCATTCTCTCCGTAATCAAGGAAGTCGCACATGACACCATTCGTTCTGAACACCCGTCTGACACCAACTGATGATGCGTACCACAACCTCATCGAGGATGTGTTGCACAACGGCAACTTCAAGGGTGACCGTACTGGCACTGGCACCTACGCAGTAGTTGGTCGTCTGGCCCGCTACAACCTGATGAACAAGCGTTCGCCTCGCCTGACTACCAAAGGCATGCAGGATACTGCTGAGCGCGAGATGCTCTGGTTCTGCGGCGGTAGCTCCAGCATCAAGGAACTGCGTGATCAGAAGATCGGTATCTGGAACAGTTGGTTGATCCCGGGCACGGCCAAGTACCGCACCCGCACCAATGATGAACTCATTGGGCTGTTGGCGCGGAAGTACGATAACGATACCGCCACGATAAACTTCTGCACCAATGATCACCTTCTCGAAATACAGAAGGGTCGCGGCATCAACATCTTCGACAAGTTCACCGTCAAGATCACGGTCAAAGAAAGCCTGTCGAGGACAGTCGAGATCTACGGCAGTGACGCATACTTCACTTCTGTTGAAGGCGTGCTTCATCACGCGGCTCAGTACCACAACATCGCAGTGGAAATCCTGACCGACGGCAGCATTGGTCCAGGCGCTTACGGTCCACAATGGCGTCACTGGCAGGACACCCAGATCATCACTCAAGCTGACTTGGTCCAGTACCAACAGCAAGGCTACACTCTGCGCGGCGAGATCGCTCCAGTGGGCCTGCCGGACACTGAAGAAGCTCTGCTGGCAGAACTGGATCGTGTGGCCGAAGCGAAAGGCTACGTCCGTACCGACGTCGTGAAGGTGCAGTTCGACGAAGTGGGCGATAAAGGTTACGACGTCTACAACAACGGCGGTACGCTGTGGGCTCGTTACACTGACGACAACGGCCTGCGTAAGATCTTCACTGCCATCGCTGACCTGCCACGTTTTGTGGTGCATCGTGAAGTCGACCAGTTGGTCAATGCGATCCAGTTGCTTAACCATGAGCCGAACAGCCGTCGTATCATCGTTTCGGCCTGGAACCCAGCGCTGACGTGGAAGGCTGCTCTGCCGCCATGTCACCTGTACTTCCAGTTCATCTCGCATGAGTTGACTCTGGAGCAGCGCTACATGATCGCCCGCGACCGTATGGCTCTTCAGAAGTACGACCTGAAGAAAGAAGCGGACAAGGGTTTCATGGACATGGCTCTGCGTACGTGGATGCAGTACGACCTCGAGGCAGATCGTAAAGACTGCACCGATGAAGAACTGCACGGCAACATGGACGCAGTCGGCATCAAGCGTCGTGGCCTGTACTGCTTCCTCCTGCTGCGTTCCAACGACCTCGGTCTCGGACAACCGTTCAACGTGGCTCAGTACGCAACGCTGACTCACATGGTGGCTCAGTGTGTCGGTATGGAAGCATTGGAGCTGGTGTGGGCTGCGGTAGACGCTCACGTGTACTCCAACCACGTACAAGCGCTGGAACATCAGCTGACTCTGGAATCGAAGGACTGTATCCCTCGGTTGAAACTGAACCCTAACGTCACGTCGATCGACGGCTTCAAGATCAGTGACATCCAGATCATCGACTACGATAGTCACCCGGCACTCACCAAAGAAATGCCTGTAGCCGTATAAGGAAAACGGAATGAAATCTATCAACCATACTCGCAACGCAGTGCGGTTTGCTATTGTGGTCTTCTGGGTTGTCGTCCTCGGACTGACATACACCGCGTTTCAGAACTCCGGCAACGCATTCGCGCTGGGTTGGGGAACGTGGCTGTTTTACGCAGTCGTGGCAATCGTTGTGTTCTACGCCGGTGTCGTTTACACCATCAAACTCTGGAGCTTCAAATGAAAAATGTAGTAGTAGCTGTTCTTCTCCTGCTGGCGATTGCTGGCTGTAGCCGTACCCCGTCGAACGTCCACGTGATCGCGACGTCCAACTGCGGCGCTAAATGGGAGAAGCTCTCCGTTGGCTCCACTGTGCCTAAACACACCGGCAATCCATGTGGCTACAACGTGGCCCTGCCGAACTGGCCGATGGCTGGCGACACTCAGTTCAAGACCCAATTCTCCAAGAAGGTCCTGAGCAATGCCAAGATGTCGTACACCTACACCATCACCGATCCGCTTCTGTTCATCAACGAAGCACGCTACCTCGGCAAGATGGGCGGTTCCCTCGAACTCTCCTCTGACACTGTTGGCAGCCGTTACGAGATGGCCGAGAACATCATCATCGACAAGATGCTGCGTGAGGTGACGACTGAGCTGACCCGTGATCTGGACGTCGTTGATGCCAACCCGGCAGAGATCGAAGACGCGATCCTGAAGCAGGCCAAAGATACCCTAGAGAAGAAAGGCATCGTCCTCAGCGACCTTGCTTTGGTCATCGAGAACGACGACCTGACCCGTCTGGCTATCGACGCTGCTACTGCGATCCGCGTGTACGAAGCTGCTGGCATCCGTACCGTTGGTGAAAGCGTGATGACGGCTCGTGCCGGTGCCACCAAGATCCAGGTCATCACTGCGTCCGAGCACAACTCGGAACAATAAGGAGCAGTCCATGCCCCAGCCTCGGTTGCAGGAAGGTAAGCAGCCGAACATGACTCACTTGGGTGGTGCGATGTTTATCGTGCGTACCCAAGCGGGTCTTCGTAAAGCCATCAAGCAACAGTTTGACGACTGGAAGGAGATGGAAGTTTACGGTCGGCCTAAGAAGTACCCAGCCATTGTCGCGATCATGAGTGGTCGGTCTTGCGGCATTGATCATATCCAGATTGCCAGCACGCACCTGAACGTCGTTAAGGACGCATTGGCCCAACAAGGTGAAATCGCACCATGAAGACAGACCGTGGATCATTAGCAATAATGGCACCGCTCCTTGACCAGATCAAGTCGGATGAAAACGGGGACTATGAGTTCCATCCGACTGAGAAGGTCTATCCACTGATCGTCATTGATCGGGTGATTGACTTGTATGCTCGGGTGTCTCATCTGGGCCTGCAAGATGCAATCAAGGACATCAGTCGGGTCTTTGAACTGACGTACATTCCGGAAGAGGAACGCACCATTCGTGGAGTGGGGGCGTTCATGTTCAAGGTCGTGGGTCAGCGTGTGGATGTAACACTCGAATACCTGCTGCGCAATCCCGACCACACAGATCACCCCGAGCGTGTCTCAGTCGACAGTGTGATCGAACTGGCCAACGCAGCAGAGCGGGTTTACCTGTGCCGTGCGTTGGGCGGGATCAACGTGAATGTTGCCGTTCATCGTTGGCGCACACGGGACTTCACTTTTGCCTTCGATGGGGAAATGCTGAATCTGCTCCCTGTCGAATCTGACACTCAGGTATAAGGACTTGCCATGACGGCACCATCTGCCACTATCACCGTTCCTGAAGTTGCCGAACGCTTCAGAGAGTACTGGCTGGACAATCCAGCCTGGGGTTCTCTGCACATCGTTCTTGATGACTTCAATGTCGACAACCACCACGTAGAACACTGCATCGAGTACGCCATCCAGAATGGCGACAAAGAAGGTGAGGCACTGGCCCGCATTCTGTTGCAGATGTCCAAATCACAGCGCCTGAAACTCTCGCGCATCGGTTAAAGGAATCGCCGTGAAGAATGTACCAATCCTGCTGCTCATGTTGTTTGCTGTGGTGAGTTGCGGTCCTCAACAAGCCCAGTCCAGTAATCGAGCCTCCACCCTTAGTTACGTGGGAGAGACTCCTGGCTGCACGATCTATTCGGGGTTTGAGCATGGCGTTCGTTTCTTCGTAGCCGACGCCAAAGCAACCCACGATGTCTGCTCTATCTCCACTGCCCAGTAAGGAATCGACATGTGCTTTGAACGTCTTTACAATGTACCGTTCGTTGAAGAACCGGACTTCACTCGCGAGATCAAGGTCCTCAAAGGCATCGCTGACATCCCGTTTAAGGACGCGGTGGAACAGATCGGCACTACCGCCAAGATCATCCTGGACGGCGCTATCATTGATGCTGTCATGCGCGAAGCCAATAGTCGTTTCGCACACGTCAACGTCATCGGTGCTGATGACACACTGCAAGAGCTGGAAGACCGCTCTGTCGTGTTCTCGTCCCCAGTCATGAGCAGCCGGTTCCTTAACGGCAGCGTGCATCCTGAAGTACTGACAGTCAGTCATCACAAAGACCTCCAAGGCACTGTGGTTGTACTGAAGTTGAAGGACTTCTCGTTCGTCGCCATGTACAGCTTGGTTGTTGCTCCGCCGACTGGGCTGCCAGAAGACACGATCGCCTTGGCTGAGCTGCGCATCAAGTTCGGCCTTGAATCCGAGTCAGTCCGAATCTATCGCGACTATGCCAGAGAGGTAGAGTTGCTGACCCCAGCACCACAAGTTCTCTCCACGTTCCGCAAGCTGTGGAACCACAGTCCGATGAACTTCCCACCGTTCTCGGACACTCGCATCATGATGATGCCGGTGAAGATCGGTCATCTGGACGGTATCCCTGAGCACTACTGGCGCTTCATGGAACAACTCTTCGGCATGACTGAGGAACGTTTCCACGGTGAGATCGGGTATCTGACCATCGACGAGCGTGAGCTACAACCAGGTGAGACTCTGCGCCGTTCGGGTCTGCACGTGGACGGCTACTACCAAGGCCGTTGCGGTGCATGGGGTGGCGGTGGCGGTTGGGGCAGCGTGGGCAATGGCATGCTGGCGGTTTCCAGTACTCCTCACTGCAAAGCGTGGCTGGGCATCGCTCGTGGTGAGATCGGTAGCGAAGGTGAAGCCGATCAGATGGACCTCAGCTCCTGCGGTTCGATCATCTTCGGCGCTGGTGATGTTTACTGGGTCGACGGCGCGTGCATTCACGAATCGCTGCCGGTGGAAGAAACCACCAAGCGTCAGTTCGTGCGTCTGTCCATGCCGAACAACGGTCCTTGGTTTGAAGGCTACACCGAGAACCCGACTGGCATCAAACCGTCGAACGACATCCTGCCTACTCGTGACAAGTTCATGAAGGGCTAATGGCCACGGCAAAGAAGCCGCCCACTGCTGAAGAGCGGTGGGCACGGTGGAGGGAGGATAATCGGCCTATCCTCCCTGACATCGAAAAAGCTAAAGACCAGATTACTGCTATCCAGCTCAAGAAGGCTGGTAAGCTTCATTAAGGAAGATTCATGAAAGCTCAAGCCACTCCGACTCAGATCAACCCATCTAAGCGCGACTTCATGTTGCAGTTCATTCTGAACGCTCGCTTGAGTGGTCGTGGCCAGGACATCGGTTCTGGCGGTGAACGTGGTCGTCGTGAAATTGTTGAGGCCGCTGAAGACCTCTACAACCTGACCATGAAGAAGTGCGAAGAACCTATCCCCGAGGAGAAGTAGATGGGTACGTATACGACGTTTGTATGTCAGCGCAAGATCGGGGACAAGTGGTTCATCGTTCTGCCTGAGGGTCATGGATATAACCCTGAGATTCCTCATTCGTACGGCAAGCTGGACATGATGGATGACATCGACAAGTCGATGGGGTTCAACCTGAAGTCTGACCAGCGCATCTACGCCAAGCGTCAGGACTTCCAGTCTCCTGGCGAGTACAGCGAGTTGACTTCTCGGGCACCGTGGGCCAACCGGGGTTATCCTGACGACATCGACGATGAAGTCAAGGAGATCTTCGAAGGCGCTTACCATGGCGACGCATCATGGGTCATGCTCGATGAGCTGTTGGCGTATGACTTCGACAAGGAACTCGTCCACACGGGCTACGGCGACGATATGGTCACCTGGACCGAGCACTTGAAGCCTGCGTACCGCATGTGGTTCGAGCGGCTGAAAGCCATCGGCGTTGAGCGGGTCATCTACACCAATCACTGAGGGGGTAAACATGTTGCCATATGGTCATATCCTGAGCGACATCCACATCGGCAATTATCGTGAAGGTAAGTCGCGCAGTACTGATGAACTCCTTCGTTTGATGGAGGACCTCGGTCCCGATCCATGCCAAGATGATCGCTTCCATGGCGATCATCCTAATGACCAAGGCGAACGCACCAACAAGAAGCTCCGCGTTCAGCCATTCTATCACCGCGGCCGCGATGGAAAGATGAAGAGGTTCTGATGAAAGCTACATTCCCCTTGGAGACCATCTTGGCGAGCATGCGGCAACACGAAGCCGTCTGTGTCAAGATGCCTGCTCTGAACCATTTCCAGCAGCGACTCGAGGATAAGTTGCTGGACGTGTTGAAGCGTAACCCATCGGCCGACGTACCTTACCACAACAACAACCACATGAGGGGCGTGTGGGACATTGCTCAGGTTGTGTGGGAGGCTGAGAAGGAAGACATCGGTCTCGGTGGTGACTGGGCGTTCATCGCGCTTATGTTTGTCTGTCTGCTGCATGACTACGGTCATTCGGCTGGACATGACAACGACCACTACAATGTCCTGAGTACCCGGGAGTTCGTCTCGGAGTTAATTGCACAGAACGGTTATAGTTTGCCTGGTCGCGTCATCGAAGCCATCGATAAGGCCATCGAGTGCACCGAGTTCCCATTTGTGATCCCTCCACGCAACAAGCTGGAGATGGTCATGCGGGACTGCGATGTGCTCTATGCCACCGTGAGCCTCGACCCTACTCTCGTCATGGAAGACCTCCGTGCTGAGATTCAAGTAGCGGCCAAACGTGACGTGACCTATGAGGAGATGCTGGTCGGACAATCCAAGTTCATGGAGTCCGCAGAGCTCTTCACCGAAACCGGTCGTGCTATCTGGGAGATCTACTCTCCTCGTTACCTTGTGCGGCTTCAAGAATACGCGAAAGAAAAGGGAACATCCGATGTCTGATAACAAAATGCGCAACTTCCTGCTCTCCAATGAAGCGCTGGAAGTGTTTGCCCTGCTGTACAACAAAGGCCCTAAGGAAGACGAAGACCTTCCGAGCAAGGCAGGCATGGCTGATCTGATCACTGCTGGTCTGGCCAAGAAAGATCCGCAGGACCCGAACCGCAACATGCTGACCAAATTGGGCAACCATGAAGCGGGCATCTACTTCACCTTGCTGGCCGTCAACGCAACCAAGACCGGCACGCCTGTCGAGCTGGAAGTGGCAGGCAAAACCCTCAACATCGACATCGATCCGGATGATCAAGATCCAGTCGGAACTGTCGAGTTCATTCAGGCTGAAGTTCTGAAGGCCAATGGCGGAGATGTCCAGGATGAAGCCGAGTCGGCGTAGTTTCCTTCGGCTAGTCGGCATCGGTACAGGGGCGGTTATCGCTGCTCCTGTTCTGGCACGCATTCCTGAAACCACTCTGACGTTGCCTCCCGTGGAACCACTGGCAGCAATTGCAGAGATCTCTGATGACAGGGTGGTGAATTGGGAAGAGATCATCAACCCGCCGGAGCAGTTCCTGCCGAATGAATACAGTAACCCGTACCTCATCACCAAGGCAGACCTCGGACTCTGTTCCAAAGGGCAGCTTCTCCGAGTAGTCCGCTGACACCAATTGCTCCGGGGTAATCCCCGGGGCTTATATCCCGATAGGAGGCTGTATGGCTTTCAATATCACGATCGTGACATTCGACAAAGAACCCGACACGTCAGAAGAGAAGCTCCTCGATTACCGAGGCTTTGACCCTGTACTGGTTGGCCAGACAACCCAAGGCGGCATGTACTTCTACGTCGTCAAGACCGAAGTGCCGGGTGCCAACATCCATCACGTTCAGATTCGGGATGAGTTGATTGACTCACCTAACATGGTGTTGGTGTTCGAGAACCTCTTCCCGCAAGGAGGCAATGAGAACGACCCGCTCCCTGAGCTGTTCAATGAACGACTGAGCGGGATCATCAAGGAAACTGTCCATCGGTTAGGCATTACTGACGTTAAGCAATTGGAAGGTCCGTGGTTCGCATGTGGAGTCATGGCCTACACTGTCCTCAATGTCGGCAAGGCTTTGTCAGACGACTTGGCCAAAGCTGAACGTAGTGCAATCTTTAAGGGGAACAAACATGATTAATGCGCCCGAGGAGTCAGGTCCACTGACTCCTGAGCAGCACGATGAGATGCTGCGCCACCCACTGAAAGGTCAATCTTTTTTTGACCTTGAGGAAGACCTGAAGTACTACGACAACATTCTGCGCAGTACTACCGAAGGCGATCCTGTATATAGCCGCTTCACTCAACAGAAGGAGATCACTGAGCGTTACCTGCATCTGCTACGTCGTTTTACCACTGATGGCGTGAGCGACATCATCACGCTGGATCAAGTGCACGACACCCGCCGATAATCAACTTTATTTCAGCGATACATTATTGCGTTGAATCCCTAACCATTAGGAACACCCATGAATTGGTTTACCGACCAGATGCAGAAGTTCGGCATCCTTAAAGCTCCATTGCCTGCTGTAGAGATGGCGCCAGTGGTTGAACAGCCTGCCCCACCGCCACCGTTTGATCTGGACGCCATCATGAAGCGCGTTCGTGAATGCAAACGTGACCAGTACGTCGTGCTGTGTGGCAAGCTGTTCATGTACGTTGATGATCGCACCACGCATTACTCGCCATTTGACGGGCGTGGCAAGCCTATTCCATTGCTGACCTACATGCCGGAGAACTTCCACGTTCACATGGACTACATGCCGGTAGAGCCTGAGTTCTATCCGAAGTCTCCAGAAGACATCCAGCGCCCTGATGACTGGATCGAGTGGATCGATCAGTGCGAGACCCATTACGGTCGGATGCGTGACTTGGTGGAACAGATGGACTGGGCGTTCCGCCTCATCAGTAAAGACGACCCACTGCTTTTCGTCAAGTCTCGTGGATGGCATGTCCCAGTTATCAAGCTGTACACCGACTTGAGCTGGATCGATGCCGGCTGGGAAGGACCTGCTATTGCCGTGGGTTGTCAGGGGGATCGTCGTTACCCAGTCGCCATGGGGTTGATTCCAGATGACACCAAACTGCACAGTCTGAAGGAAGTGGTGGATGAGTTCACCAAGTTCCGCGATGGGCCGTTGCAAGAAATGTTCACCAATCACGAATCGGTCATCAAGTTCAACGACACCTACGATTCGTTCATCAAGTATCTGGACGAGAAGTCCATCAACTACCGCTGAGGTCCATCATGGAAAAGAACGCCTACATCTCGATCTGGGGTTACCTCGTCTTCGTCGTCGATTCCTCGTTGGATATCTACGAAAAGTGGGAGACCTTCCAGCGTCACGGCATTGCTCGCAAGGAAACCTTGGATGAGCGCAAGGAGATCTTCATTGAAGTGCTCATGCGTGAAGGTCTGGTCAACGAAGTCAGCGATGCCGAAGTCATCCCGGACAACATCGACAGATACTTCGACTGGTTCTTCATGAAAGCCGATCCGAAGGCTGAATTGGTCCCAAGTCCGGACTGTCTGTTGCGATTGCAGCAGGCGATTGGCGATGAGCAGTTCGATGCAATGTCCGTGTACGAACGTGAGCTGTTCGCCACGGGTTACCGCTGTCCACTCATCACGGATGCTAACTTTGATCGGCAGACGTATTTCCGTTGGGTCGGCGACCACAAGGCCGGTAGCTTCGAAACGAAGAAGATGGCGTTGTTCAATAGCTGGTTCAAGCGCAATCAGGACATGGCCACTGAAGCGCAAGGCTTCGCTGTCCAGAACGTCTACTCCAATGACCCGAAAGACAAGTGGGCCTCGTACTCCTACACGTACGGCGCACAAGGCAAACTCGGGTACGAGGTGTTGATTGTCAACGCTGGTCAGACCTCTGGCGGCATGTTGGCGAAGATCACCAAATGGGCCATCGAAACGGGTGGGTTCATCGAGAACGTGCCGTTCACGGTACCGGGTTACACCGTTGGGGCTGCTGGTGAGCTGCTGAAGGCTGTCGCTACTGAACAGGTCATGGGTGATGTTGCCCGGACGCGCATGTTGGGGGCTATGAACATCGGCATGACGCGCTACATGCAGGTCTTCATTGGCGACAAGAATAACATCTTACCCGGTGAAGAAGGTTACGACACCACCTTCGTGCAAGAACTCACCCCGGAGACGGAAGATGAGCAACGTAACTGACTTCGTTGCGTTCAACGAGCGCAAGGCTGAAGAAGCGGCTGCTGCACGGCGGACTTACCTCATGGGGTTCGCCAAGAAGATCGCAGACATGACCTTTGTCCCGGGCTTCTTGTATCCCTTGGCTGGCCAGAGCATCTGTGCTGGCTGGAAGGGGTATCTTGACATGCCTCAATGCACTGACTGGTGGTTGTCTGCGGTGGTACCCGTACTCCTCGATAATGGAAACATGTCGTGGGAGTTCGAGTTCTACAACTGTCGCATCCAACAGAAGGGCACTGACTTCCCTAAGGTTGGCAAGATCGAAGTAGTAAGCAGCCGACAACCTGTCCCCAACACCACGGTGGATTGTCTGACCGTGTTGGAGGAGTTCACGAACGGACTTGGCGACGGAGCAAGCAACCCTGCGTTGCCGTTCCACTGCATCATGTTCTTTGCACAGAAGGACATGGGCTTCAAGTACGTCAACCACGTTGTCGACGGTACCGTCATCACAATCACCCTTCAATCGCTCACAGAGCGCATGACAGTGACGTTCTACGCAGACCAATGCATCGCCCTGCTGGAACACCTGAAACAGACTGTCGAGCGTTACAACCGCCGTGATGGTAAGTCCATTGATGTCGAATGGGCTGACCAAAACAAACCCGCCGAATAAACACCAGGAAACTCACCCATGTCGTACGGTATCTACCTACTCAAAGCTCACCATCCAAGTGCCCTCGGTCTGGATGAATTCCCCATGCAGTCGCATACGTCCCTTGCATCGGCAGTACATGACACTCGCTTCCTGACGTTCGGCAAGACGACGCTGGAAGTCAAGGTCGACCTCTTCAAGTTCCTCGCTGAGCAACTTCAAGATAAAATGGACCGTCGTGTTCCGGATGACTTGGAATTGATGTACACCACGGAAATGAAACCGATCGAAGGCCACGATCCTGACATGGAAGTGGTCCGTTCGTTCCGTGAACTGGACCTTGATCACAAGCACCGTGAACTGGACTCCATGTTCTCCGGGTGTTCGCTGGAATGCGTGGCTATGTTGCCTCCGTCGATGTGCGACCTCATTGATGAGGCGCGTGAGATCGTGCGGGATGGCGAGGTTACTCGTGCACTGGCGTTGGCAAGTAATCCGCGTGGTCGTGTCACTGAGCTTAATGGGCTGATCCATGACATTGATCGCAAGTCAAAGCGGTGCGTGTCGTATAGCGCCATGAGCGATCAAGACTTTTCCGCGCAAGAACTGCAAGCCGCAGTCACTGCGTACACCAACTTCTTGGCAACGATGCGAATCATTGCTCACCCATCTCAGAAGGAGTCCTGATATGTCGTACGCCATTTACGCCCTGAACTGGAAACAGCAAGAACTCCATCATGAGTTCGTCAGCCGTAAGAAAGATGCGTTCCATGTCTGGGGCGATGTGATTGCGTTCATCACTGAATACAATCGCGGACTGGTAACGGACCGTACTGACGATGTGACCGCATTGCAGAAGCAGCACGACGATCTCAACGCGTTCATCCTCGAAGAACTGCCCAACTGGACTCTGGTGACATTGGAGATCATGGACAAGGACACCGAAGAACGGCTCGACGAAATCTTCGACTTCCTCAATCGCTACCGTGAATATTGCGACGAGTTCTCCTTCGTCGACAATCGTGATGCACTGGTCCTGATGAGTCGTCTGGACTTCGGCCTGCGGCGGTTGGTGGATCGTCGCTTCCATGCTAACTGGTTGGAAGGTACGCAGGAAGCCAAGGACAAACAGCAAGCCGAGTTCCTTTGGTACTCCAATCAAGTGAAGGTGTTCAAGGCGCTTCTGCGTATGGACATCGATATGGAGAAATATAACCAGTTGATCGAGCAAGGGCTCGGACACCACTCTATCATCCGTGATGCTGAGAAAGTTAAGGATGTCGATCCTAACGGCGAGTACATCTGGTGGACCAATCAAGGCGACTGTGAAGGCGTCATGGCGTATCACGAGAAGGCTCGTTTCGAAGGCATGATTCCGTGGGGCGGACCACTTCGTGACCACGTATTCAAAGAGCTGTCTTCTCGCAATGGGCGTCATGCGGCGGGCTGCGTCTGGGGGTTGAAAGATCAGCCGACGTTCGATCGGAGTAACGACTTCCATCGTTACATCATCAAGTACTGTGGCGGGGTGCTCATTACCTACGAGGACCTGATGACTGTCCGCCATAACCAAGGGTTCGTCACGGACCTTAAACTCAAACCGCTTTGGGAATTAAAATGAGCAGTATTCCGGGGTACACGCTCGAGGACTACGTCGCATGGCAATGGAACCTCGTTGTCGACGAAGCGCCTGAAAACAACATCAGCCTCGGATTTGCGGAGGCGTTGGGTAATGTTACCCCGCGCCCTCGTTTGACCAAGGAGCAGTTCGCTCCGATCGTGGCTATCTATGAACCGTTCCGTGAAGACATCGAACGTCGGCTGGATGACTTCGATGAAGACCGGCAGTCTTGGCGTGACTACGCGAGTTATGTTGATTGTGACATGACAGACGAGATGAACGCCGAAGCAGAACGACTTGTCAAGGAGTTAAAATGCGCATTGTTAACCGTGCCGAGTTCTTAGCCCTTCCAGGCCAAGTGCTCTACTCGAAAGTCCACAAGGGTTCACCCGAGGAAGGCATCTGCATCAAGTACCCTCATAACGAGGGTGAGGCCCGCAACGACTGGAACTACGACGCTATCAGTGGTTGTGGTGCCATGGAATGTGGTGGCTCGGACGAGCTGTGGGACAACATCCACAAGATGGAACGCGATCCGACCATGTCGGTACCCACTGACTTCCATTATACCGGTCGAGATGGCTGCTACGATGGAGACGAAGTCCAATTCCTCATCTTCGAGAAGGAGGACATCGTCAAACTGAACAGTCGTTTCGCCGAACTGCTGGAGAACATGGCGTGAACCAGATCAAACGGCTCCTTGTTAACCCTGTAGAGTTCCATTACCCGAACCATGTACCGGATAACGAGAAACACTACTACGCAACGGCCGATGAGCACGGCCATGTTCACATGCCTGCCGGGGTTGAACCCGGCGATCGGGTGACGGTGTCGTACGAAGTACCGAATCCCATTTATCAACGCATCCCCACGCTGGAACCCAAGCGCATTCCGCGCAACCAGCGTATCCCTCACCTGCAACGCGGCGGCTATCGTCGCTAAGGAAATGAAATGACCGAACGTCAATCCGCTGTAGACTTCATCCTGGATCAGGGTGAACAGTTTGACCCTACCACTGTTCCTGGCTTCGAGGAACGCGATCAGAAAGGCGAGTTCAAGGGCCTCGACAATGCAGCTATCCGCACCAAGCTTCTCTCCGAGGCTGAAATGCAAGACTACAACGACGAAGAAGCTGCTACCATGGCTGAAGAAGATCGTCGTGCTGAGGACCGTGAAGATGACTGACGTCCCAGGCGCTCCAGTCGTCGATGAATCCGAACTGGACGATGCGGTCATTGACCTGCGTCAAGCCAGCTTCGGTAAAGGCACGCGCATCAAGGTACAGCTCAAGAAAGCCAAAGAACTCAGTCTGACCAAAGTCGACAAGTTCAAGGCTGGCAAAGCGTACCGCGTCAAAGAACAGCCAGAAACGGCGTTCTACATCAATGCAATCGGTTACCATCCTGTGTCGGCTCTGCCTGCTGGGTTTGGTTTCCTGTGCACCGAGACTGAGTTCAAGCCGATGTACTTCTGCTTGCACGAACTCGGTGGAGAAGTGTTCTTCTAAGGGGGCAACATGGGCGATCTTAAACTGATCGTACCGGTAGCCAATGCTCGACCTGACTTCACTGTGCGTAGCGATACGCACATTCTGTCGATCCAGGCCAGTTTCTGGTTCAAGGTACGGGCCGGCGTCTCTAAGGACTGGGCAATTGCTCAGCTCAAGGAGTACGCTCGTAAAGAACACGGTGTCGATCCCAAGTCGATCTACTCGATCATGGCTAACGGTCGCTATCCGATATACACCAAGTAACAGGAGGGAGGACCTACGTCCTCCTTACCTCACCACGTGAGAATCATCATGAATGTAAAAGCCACCCCGGGCATCTTGCAATTCAACGCAGTGAACAACCGTGTGGAAGTCATCCGTACGGTAGTCCCTGTTGAGAGAGGCAAGGAAACGATGTACCAACTGGAAGAGTTCTTAACAGGGAATGCCTTGGCGTTGGTTCCTGCTGAAAAACTCGACTCTATCCGTCAACACGAACACCTGCACCTGTGGAGCAAGGAACTGTTCATGATGGAGGTCTACACCAACATGGTCCGTGACGTCCACCGTGTGGTCGAACACCATGGCGCTAACGATGAGATCTTCGGGCCTCGTAACCAACACCAGCTGGTGATCTTTCACGGCAACGGCGGCATGAAGGTCGGTCTTCGGATTGACAATGAAGCCATGCTGCTAGCGATCGATTGTCAGACGGCGGGTGTAACTCCAGATGGTCACATCCTGCGTCAAGGTACCGTGACTCGCTTCAAGAGCATTCTGGAGATGGTTGTGGGTAAAGCTCGTCATTTCATTGACAGCCTGCCCAAGAATGTTCATGACGCTATGAACCGTCAGTGGTCCGAATCCATCAACGACGAAGTCGATGCAGTGGATCGGTTCTATTCTCGGTCGTTCAACGAAGGATGGCAGGACTTCCTGAACATCAATGCGGTGTGCGATAGGCTCAACGTCTCTCCGACAACCCTCAATCGTTATCGCGATGGTCGGGTTCCAGGTGACGCTCCAGTGTTCCCAGCTCCTGATCGTTTCAAAGGTCGTTCCCCGTATTGGCACAAGACTTCACTCGTCCGTTGGGAAGAGAGTCGTCATCATTAATAAGAGGCGGGCCTAGGCCCGCCTCTATGCCGTCTCACCGTTTATTTTTTCCAAGGTATCCCTATGTACAGATTCTTTTTAACGGCCAGCACTGGCTCAACCAAGGTAGTAAATCATGCCGCCCAGCCTCGACACACTGAAAACGAAACTCGCAGGCTTGCTGTCTGCCATTGCCTTGCGTGTGGACAGCAAACTGGATAAGACCGCTGCGTCTGTAAGTGCCGCACGTCTCACCAATCCCTTCACCCTCAGCCTGACCAACGATGTACTCGGTTCTGCCAGCATCCATGGTGGAACTAACGTCGGTATCGCTGTAACCCTGCCGAACATTTCTTCGGCTGGAGTGTATCCAAAGGTCACCATCAACGCCAAGGGCCAAGTGATCGACGGTGAGTTGCTGATCGCCGCAGACATCCCTACGCTCGACGCTGCGAAGATCGGGACCGGTGCCTTTGATACCGCGCGCATTCCTGCGCTTGACGCCTCTAAGGTCACCACAGGCGTCTTCAACGCTGCACGTATCCCACTGCCTGCCCGTCTGGCCACTGCGCGTTCCATCTCCCTGACAGGTGATGGCTCGTGGACTGTAAACTTCGACGGTAACGCCAACGTCACAGCGGCATTCACCTTGAGTGCATCGGGAGTTGCTGCTGGTACATACGGCGGAGCTACTCAGATCCCTCAGGTGACCGTGGATGCTAAAGGGCGTATCACTGGCGTCACGCTGATCGACATCAAAGCTCAGACCGCCATTGCAGTCAACGAGTACGTAACCGTGGCAGTCGATGGGGTTAAGCAATACGACTTGCAGACCCTGCTGGGTGCTGGCCATGCTGCCTTCGACAAGAAGACGGCCGAGATCTCGGTACGGGCTAAAGAGACCAACGGCGCTTCGCCAATGTTCAACGCTTACGCGAATGCTGAAGCCCTGATCAGTTACGGCATCAAGGACGAGCGCTACGTGATGATCGCCAACCAATCCGGCGGGGCTATCGACCTCTACGTCAAAGTCCTCGTGCACCCACTGTAAGGACTGAGTCATGGCCGATATTTCTTTTGACGTCGCAGAGGGTTACTACCTCTCGCCGTTCACTGCGAATATGATCCTGAGCGGCAACGTTCAGAGTTTGCAGTTCAGCGTCAATGGGGCGCCTCCATCCATTTCCAAGTATGTAGCGTACGACCAACTCGTTCCACCGAACCCGTTCATTGCGGTGACGCAGGACGGTAACGGTAACGTGGTGTACGATGGAGGGTTCCCGAAGTTCTATAACAACGTAGCTCCGATCCAAGGCATCAACGCTTCGATCTCGATGGAGTTCCGAGCGACTTGTACCGGTGTAGCACAGGGCGTCAATGCCTACTACTACAACGCGTTCACCAACAAGAATGTGACCATTGCCATTGGTGACAAGTTGGTGTTCGACATGGCTCAGAACAGTGCCGATGCTCGAGTAGGTCTGGATGCAATCACGGCCAACGATCCGGCCCAATTCCCAGGTCAGTACTCGTTGCGGGATTGGGGTGCTCCCGGTGCGCCGTTGGTCAATGACCAGAATGGTATCCGCATTCACCCAGCGCAAGACCTCGGTAACCGAGCAGTCAACCAATGGTACCACCGTGAGTTTGACCTTTCGCCTTGTGCAGGTCAGACGTTCATTAAGTGGTCGATGGCCTATGAGGGCGAAGTAGCCGGTGACTTCTACACACGGTTCCGTGACATCTACATTTTGGATCGCAATGGCAATATCAAGGCAACGCTCTTTAAGGACGTCATAGACCTCCCTAACAGCTCGTCTGCTGAAGCCGGTGCGTCTGGTTACACCAACCTGCAAAAGACGCTGTACGATCCTCGTAGCCAGCTCACCGCCTCGTTCAAGTACCTGTACAATGCTATTCTCTGGACAGCGAATCCGAAGAAGGTCACAGCAGGTAACCGTAACATCTTGATCTTGGGCGATGCATTGGCTGCGGCCAACTACTCGGTTAAGGGTACTTCGGCCAACGCATTCAACACCAGTTTCATTCGGTTGTGCGCAGCCGTGGGCTTCACCCCCACGTTCAAGGATGTCTCAGATTACACTGGCACCCAGCTAAACTGCACTCCTGCTGAGTTGGATCAGTACGCATGCGTACTGATGATGTCATCTGCATTTTCTACGTTCGCAGCCATCACTGATTCTGCTGTGCAGGCATTGGCGGCGTATCGTGAGGCGGGGAATGGTCTGATATTCGTCACTGACCACGGGCCAGTACTCACCAATATCTCCCAAGCCTATCCATTGGCGGCCGGTGCGTTCTTTGCTACGGCCAACAAAGTGATTGTGCAGTTTGGTGCGTACTTCAGCGGTGACTACAACCGGACACCTGTGAACGTTGGTTTCCTTCGTTCCACGTACGGTGACCATCCGCTGTATGCAGGCATGACCAATGACGAGTATATCTCGGCGGGTGGTTCTGAGAGTCGGGTACAGGTGGCTACATTCACCTCATTGACTCCTGGGCAGGTGCAGCCGTTTGCCATTGGTAACGGAAAGACCACCATTCGGGTGGCTGCTATCTTGAACAGTGGCGAGATCGTCCCGTACAAGATCGAGTACAACGTAGTATCGTTCAAAGTCACCTTCTCTGATGGAACACAGGTCAGGGACAACGGTCAGCAATTGGACGTAGGTGCCAAGAACCAATCGTTGATTCAAGCGGCTGTGGCCGGTAGCTTGGCTGAGAACGCCGCAGGCATCGTCTACAAGAACGGTACACGTGTAGGGACGTTGTCGTACACCCAAGCTGGCGGTTCGGTGCAGACGTGGGATGGTGCCGGAACGGGACCTGTGAAGGTTCAAAACGGAGACACGTTCAGCGTAGGTCTGACCACACCGTTGACCATGACCAGCACGATCACCATCAAGCGTTTCCAACCCGCGATCAAGGCCAAGCGTGACTTGTCCGAGATCATGAAGATCCTGCGTGGTTACAAACCTGCATTGACTGATGTCAAGCGTGTCGGCGCGATGATCGCTGAGATCTCCGCGGGCGTTCCTTGGTTGGGTATCAAACAGCAGCTCAACATGCCCATCAACTTGAAGCTCTTGGGGGAGTACTTCAACAATGAAGGTCTGGCCTCGTTGGTCTTGCCCAACGCAGCGTCTAAGCCCTACACCGTGAATGCTCGTCCGTGGGCAGCATCAGGCACGTTTGCCTTCTGGCAACCGCCAAACCCAATTACCGGTCAGCCGATTGATTTCGGTAACTTGTTGTTCTCGCCAGTATACGGTTCTGAATCGGTACCTGCGAACTTCAAGTTGGACTATTACGCCAATGTGTTCTTGCCGGCTGGGACCTATCAGGTGTTCAGTCAGGCAGATGACATCTTCGAGTTCTACATCGATGGGGAGTTGAGGGTCAATGCTCCTGGTCGTGGTCAGACAGCTATCATTACGCTCACTCAGAGCCGCTACTATGCTCTGAAGGTGTCCAACATTAACACCCCCGCAAACACTCCGTCGTACTGGACCTTTGCGATGGTCGATACAACCTCAGGGGCTGTCGTGCTGAGGCCAGAGGCTGGAGTGTGGAAGACTCAAGAATACAGCGCTGGCTAGAGGAGCGCATTATGGACATTGCTTTGCCGCAGTACTCGTCGAGTTTGGACCTTACTCCTAAGTTCTCCAACTTCGACACCCGGGAAGTCGGTAAACGTCAGTACCTCATGCTGGCTGACTTCTCGTACAATGATGAAGTCTACGGGTTGATCACTGCACCCAAGGACTTCGTCACCAACTACGCCTCCTTGGATGCGTTGCGTAACATCGTCTTGTTTCCTGTGTACGCGTTGCTTGCGGACTATGGTGACAAGTCAGCAACCATCCATGACTGGCTCTACAGTGGCGGCACCATCGTCGTTAACGGCGAGCGTGTTAAGCCTACTCGTGAGCAAGCGGATGAGATCTTCTACCGTGCTCTGCGCAGTGAAGGGATTGCCCGTTGGCGTGCTGGGATGTTCTACTACGGAGTGCGGGCTTTCGCAGCCAGTCACTTTGAAGCAGCATAAGGGGAGGGCTTCGGCCCTCCTTTTATTCCGATTCGAATTTATTTCAACCCTACATTGTAGCGGTGAGTAAGGAGTTCCTTATTCATTAACCAATGTAGGAGATTCACCATGTATACTCTTAAACACATCCGCATGATCGATAACTATGCTGAGCTGGTCAAAGCTGGCCTGTCGAAACTGCATGCTCGTCTGATCACCCGCAAGATGGCTACTCGTGTCATCCTGGAAGTCGCTGTCAGTGACGTAGGCGTTCACGTAGAGTTCTATGACACCAGTGTGCATGCCGAGAAGACCTGTGTCTTCCGGTTTGTGGCTTAATAGAAAAGGGTAACACCTTTTCTTTTTTTTGTTTTCCACCGTACGTGTATTTTATGTGGCTTCTTCTATCCAGTGCCCTGAAGGTATCTTTTAATGAACATCACAGCTATTAAAGCGTCCGTCAGTCGTTATGCAGGTCTTGTCCTGCAAGCACTGGGCGGTAAGGTCGACAAGGTCGAGGGCAAACAACTCTCCACTGAAGACTACACCACTGAAGAGAAAGACAAGCTCGGTGGCGTCAAATCCATGGCCATGCGTGACCTGCATGTCAGCACCCAACAACCTGACAACGCTGTTGGCAATGATGGTGACATCTGGCTGGTCATTCAGCCGCCTCAGCAATAAGCGAGGTGCGCCATGCGTATTAAACAAGGAACGTATCCCGAATCCACTGGCATTGCCGTTCGGGTTGAGGGTACTTACCAGAACGTACTCCAAGGTTACAACAAGATCAACGGCGTGTGGGTTCCGTGGGAAATGCCTTCGGACAACGGTGACGTCGATCTGAACAGTGCTGTCAGCAACAAAACGCTGGATGGGTTGATTCTCAATCTTCTTGGCTAACGGCATAAAGAGCAGGGGCCAATGGCCCCTGCTCTATCACGCGTCGAACTAAGCCGATTACTCTGCTGGAGGCAGATCGAAACCGGTCAGGTCTTGGTTGCTGTACACGGTGCTCATGCGCTCACGGCCGTCCACAGGCTCAACCACAGTCACGGTGATCTGGCCGGTGTACAGGTACGAGCCGTTGATGGCACGCAGGGTCAGTGGAGCGGTTTCGCCGTCGACGGTGCCGTCGTCCCAGGTTGGCATTTCGCTCTCGACGATTTCCACGTCGGAAGCAGCCAGACCCAGAGCAGCAACAGCGAATGCCTTCACGTCAGCGATGGTCGAATCAACATCCGACTGGAACTCGCCGAGGGTCAGGATGCCTTCGATGGCAGCCAGGGTGTTACGGGTGTAGCGCAGGGTCTGAGAACCCTTGTAGGTAACACTGCCAGCTTTGGCACTGAAGGTCACCTGGGAGTTGCGAGTGTTGAGGCCTTCCGGGTCAACCCAGGCGGTCACAGCACTGATGTCCACTTCAGCAGCAGTCAGCGCTTTGCTGTTGGTGGTGTTTGCCAGCAGGAGAATGTTCTCCTGACCAGTTTTTGCTACGTCGATTTGCATGGTGATCTCCAATGCAGGGGTACGAAAAGAGGTCGATTCTTCCGGCCTCATAGGATACGTCGTAAATAATTCCCGCCCAATCAAGCGAAAATAAGGAGGGGCACGTGCCCCTCCTCTATGGCCGAATTACGGCTTGTAGTTTGTTGCACGAACGTAAAGGCGCTTGTTGTACGTGTAGTCACAGTGCGCTCCCCAGTTCCCGGCAAAGTCGGAAATTGGGCACATCCGGTTACTGCCTGCGGTACCTGCACCACCGCACGGACCACCTGGGCCTACCGTGGTGAAGAAGCCGAAGTTATCGGTTACTAAGGTATTGAGGTACCACCCATCACGTTGACCGTAGAGGTTCTTATTGCCGAGAGGGGTCCTGACTGGAACTGGCGTCCCTGATGTCCACAACGGGGTAGCTTGTGGAACCGTCTTACCGATCTGATACGCACCGTACAGCCCGATCCAACTTGGATTGTCGTGTTGCAGCATCCATTCGTCGGCGATGTTTTTCAGATGGCCTGACTTGACGACAGGTCGATTCGTAGGGTCGGTGGTGAAACCTTGGATGTCGAGCCCTTTGACGATACACTCGCCGTAGAGCATCTGATCCGCCGATGACGGCACGGTCCCTGTCCAGTGGCCAATCTGAATCCAGTAGCCGCCATCCGTAACCATGTCGCAGTACGCTTTGAAGGTCGAGCCATCATCGCCGTAAACGTCGTAGATACCGCTAACGCCAGCAACAGCGTTCTTGATACCACCGGTGGTAGGCGGCAAATCCCAACCTAACAGGTCGACTGTAGGGTAGATGTCCCGCATGTCGTAGATGTTCTGGAAGTTAAACGTCGAACCTTCCAAGAAGAACCACGATCCAGCTTTTGCCCGCAACGTGAACGACTTGTTGACCTGATCGATCGGCCCGTCTTCGACATCAGCAGACGTCAGCGCCAAACCGTAGTTCGTGTTGAGCTGAGGAAGCACGTCGTAGATGGTATTCTTGCCAGTCAAGTCTAGCAGGGGTGCCAGCTTGCTGAACGGTTCACTGATCGGGAAGCGCTGGTAGTAGACGTACATCGACCCAGAGAAACCTGAGAGCGGTGTAGCAGTCACGCGCAGCTTGGTGTTCCAGTACAGCGGGTTGGTATTGACCTCAGGCAAGCCTGGAATCAACATGGCTGATGTGAAAGCAAACCCGTTCATCTGGTTGATGATCTGGAGCAATGTTGGCCAAGCAACGAGACGGTAATCTGGAGCCGAGTTATCGATCTCCAGATATTGCAGCCGCACAGTGGAGAGGTTGATGGAGTCGCGTGGACGCACCAAGACCTGTGTGGTCATCCGACGCAAACTGGTCGGACTTGCAGCGTCTTCAATGAACTGTGCTCGAACGCCGCGCAGGTTGGCCGGATTCTTTTCGATCACCAGGAACTGTGTAGTGACTCGCCGCAACGAAGTTGGGTTACGGTAGTCTTCTGTAAACTGTGCACGCACAGATTTCAGGCTCACAGGGTCCCTGGCGATCGTCAGGATCTGGCCAGTCAGCCTACGGACACCCGTAGGACTTGCAGCATCTTCCAGTGTTTGAAGACGTACGTCTCGCAGCCGAGCCGGCGAATCATCGGGGACCAGGTATTGAACCCGGACGGACCTCAGGTTAGCGGCATCGGCCATGATTAGGCTCCAGTTTTGGAATTGATGAGAACTTCCAGAGCATCAATGGAATCGTTGGTCCAAGGCTGACCAGCCAGGTCGGTGTTGAAGCAACCCAGACGGTCAGACGCTGCACCGCGGTTGAAGTCCAGTGTCGGAACGGTCAAGGTCTTCTTGGTGCTGAGGTTGGCACCTTGTTTAACCTGAGCCTGCACGGTTGGAGCGGTACCGGTATCACGGTAAGCAAATACTTCTACCGACACCGCCTTGATGGACAGTTCAGCAGTAGGCTTCGCGAAGCCCACCGAGGAGACGGTTTCATCTGGCGAGGTGCGGATAGTCGGAGTCAGCTCGGTGTTCGGAGCCAATCCCAGCGTGTCCAGTACGACGTCAGGGTTGGAGCCGTCAGATACAGTCCACCCAGCCGCCAGTACAGTGCCTGCCACTTTCGCAGACTTGACCTTGACAGGGCCCAGACGACCAGCAACGACACCGTCGGTATCGAAGGTATCGACTTCCCAGTAGAAGTCCTGATAGCAGTGGGTTTCAGACGCCACAGCACCGGACAACTGACCGTAGATCAGGTTGATATCGGTCATGACACTGATGCCAGCAGCCAATGCCACAGTGCGGATCAGGGTCCCGTCAATCCAGACCGTGGCTTGCAGGTTCACGGCATCGATCAGGTACTTGATGTACACTTCGTCCGTACTGCGCTGAAGATCGTTCTCCGTTAGCAGGTTGTAGACCGTTGCAAAGCCAACGAAGGTCAGTCGCAAGATCGGGTCGGCAGTTTTGGTTACAGCGTTGTTAGGCACAACGTAACGGAACCCGCCGTAGATCTTCTTGGTCTTCATCTCGTCCAGCGTGATCTTCGCAGCCGAGAGGTTGCTGGTCAGGCTGGCGTTGACGCTACCGGTGATGCGCAACCAGTTACGACCATTGACCGCAGCGATCGAGGTGTTCGCAGAGGTCACACCCTGTGCAACACCAGGCAGAACACCCTTGCCCAGAAGCTGGAACGTTGGGTAGCGGGTGCCTGCTGGGAAGTCATCAGCACCCAAGATTTCTCTGATAGCCATGATCAGTTGGCTCCACGTTTGGTTTTCAGTACAACCCGGAGAGATTCCAGGGATTCTTTGGTCCAGGCTGCACCGCCCGGCGTCTTCTGGAGAAGAGCGAGTGGCTTGACGTCTTCGGTGTGAGGCTTCAGCTCGTAGTCGACAGGGTTCGTCGAATCATTACCGACCTTCACCTTACCGATCAAGTGCTCAGAGCTACCTTGATCACGACGTGCCGCGATACCAACTTTGACAGCCAGTACATCGGCGGTGCCGAACGTGGGGATCTTAAACCCAACGCTACCCTCAGACTCATCGATTGGCGGACGCAGGACGGGAGAGTCGAGGTCGGAGAAGCCGTAGTTAGCCGGACGATTGAGTGCGGCTTTAACGTTATTCTCGATGATGTCGGCTGGATCGGACAACAGGTTGAAGTGGTAGAATTCAATCCGCGCCGAAGTTGCCACGCTGTTGCTCACAGCCAGACGGTAGTACCGGTAAGAACCGATCTTATCCGGAGCAAGCTTGAATGCGCCCACGCGGTCTGCTTGAGCCATGAACCATGCCGCTTGACCATTGGCGCGAACGTCCAAGTCCACCCACGTAGTCCCATCATTACTGGCTTGGAACTTCCAGCCGTCGAAGGCACTCAACGTACTATAGCCTTGGATCACGTAACCGCTGACTTTCTTCGGTTCAGTGAATACCACGTTCAAGGCGATAGCTGTGGCGGCTCCACCAGACCAATAGCACCGGAAGGTGGTTGGGGAGATGCATTGTGCCGGAGTACCGGAGGTCATGGCTGGAACGGTGGTAAACGAGAACTGACCCGGTTGATCAGATTCAGTGGCGCCCTTCGGCATGATCACCGCGGCATCCCAGGTCCCACCGTCTTTCAGGTTATAGGTCTGAGTCGCGTCATCCAGTCCTTTCCAATTGACTGGGACCTCGATCTTGTCGACAGGGGTGGCGTAGACCTTGACAGGGCCGAGACGGCCAGAGGCAGTGCCATCCTGATTGTCGTAGTTCAGATAGACGTCGGTAACGTGGAACGCAATACCTGTCGAACGCGGTGAGAAAGTCGACGAGATACCCCAGCGGAATATGCTGTCGAGTGTGAGTGTCGGAACGGAACGTTCGTGCACTACGACACCATTGAGAACGCTGCGGACCACTTTGTTCACCAAGTCGATCTCGAACTCAATGAAATGCTCACCGACTGGGATACTGCTGAGGAAGTTGTTATCCACCGGAATGCCGTCGATGAAGAACAGGGAGTTCGTGGTCGACAAGGATAACAGAGCGGCACCCGCCGTAGGCAAGTCCATACGGAAACCGATACATGCTTTGGTGGTCACCGCTGGGTTATCGAACAACGAGCGAATCGTGCGGTTCCAGAATGCGTAGGTGTGGCCAGCAGCACCCAGCTGATCGAGGAAGGTGAAGCTGAGCGATAACCACTGCCGACCGCGAATAGTGTTGATGCCGACGGTGCTCAGCACTGCGTTGTTCAGATCAAACACCGTGTGACCGTCGTAGGTCAGGTGCTGGAGCGAGATGAACGTCCGCGAAGGGATCTGGTCGAAACACGCCATGTTAGTAACAGTCATGGTCAACCCTCCACGCGGTTGTATTGCAGGTACAGACGACCAGTCGGGGTGACTGAATCACTGTTGAACTTCAGGACCAGCACGTGGCTGTACTTGGAGTTGGTAGCGAAGTCACGACTGTTCTTGCCGTTGTATACCACGGAAGCAGTGGAGAGGTTCCACTCTTTGTCACTGCCTTCCACGATCCAGCGGTCTTTGCCCTCGCCGGTGTCGGTTGCAGACAGGATGCTGACCAGAGCCATGCGCTGGTCCAGGGTCATCTCTGCTGCCACTTCGATTCCAGCCAAGCTCTCGGCACTTTCCGAGAAGTCGGTGTGGAAGAAGTAGTTGGTCCAGTTGGGTTTCATCTGTCAACTCCAGGTAAGGTTGAATTCCTTGATCGCCAAGGAAATAGGAGGCAGGTTTTGAAAGATCAACTTACCTGTACCGAACCACGCGAGTGATTCTGGCTTAGCGGTAAGCTGGACTTCAAAATTGCCGTCCTCACGAGTGACCACAGGTGCATCAACCAGGTCAGCCGTAGTGAATAACACCCCCGAATCTCGCAAGGAGGTCAGCATCTCGTAAAGAGTAGGCTTCGGGTCCATGCGAGGATAAACGGGGAACATACCAGGCAGTGTGGCAAGATCGCGTCGGTGATACTGGATCACCTTGGTCCCCCGGAACGTGTAATCGTTCAGGGCGGTCAGACGGACTTGTGCCAGATTACCGACACCGGGAGACACGACACTGAAAGTCAGGCCGGTCTCCGACAGCGCGGTCGCACTTTCCCGGTTCAGGGCCAACACGAAGTCGACTTTATTGTCCTGTACCAGAGCCATGTGGCGTCCTCATCATGCGTTGTAGTGCCAAATGATTTTACCGCAGAACCAACTACCGGCCTGAGGTGTGATCACCAGTGCACGGTTGAACTTCGCCGCATTGGCTTCTGGCAGGTTGACACTTGGCAATGTGAAGCGAGTGATGGTCAGACCACCGATCCCGCCTTCTTGAGTGTGACTGATCCGTGGGTCGATAGTCTTGCCGGTATAACCGGAGAACCATTCTGCCATGGCCCGCACGTCACTCGAGGTCGAGGTGATGGCAGAGCCTGTCACGATAGACGTAGCACCACCGAACCGACTGAAGTCAATCGACATCCCTACCAAGTTCATCAAGGGTTTGCCCTCGACGTAGTTGGCATCCCAGTACAACCCGGACATGCTAGAGACTGAGACGATCTGGTCAAGTGAACGTTTGCCTCGAGTCCAGCGAAGTCTGAAGTTACCCGAATACCCTACGGACGACGGATCGACTGACAGAGTGTACAGATCACCACTGGCAGCCGCGCCGTATCCGGCTAGGACATCCGAGACATTCAACTTCAAACCGTACTTGGTGTTGATCAGTCGAATCCAGTCTTCTTTCGGCAAGTTGCCGACTGCCCACTCGTCGATCTCGAAGATCACGTTAGCAAACAACCGGTTCAACTGAAGCCGGCGGTAATGGATGACACGCTTACCGATGTAGAACGACCCGGGCAGAGCATACAACTCGATCGACGTGTCTTGGATCTCACCCGGTCCCGGAGTACGGACATACGGTACACCCAAGCGAGAGTTGACCAGATCTCGCATTTCAAGGAGACCGGGGTTGCTCTCATTGATGAGATTCAGTAGCAGCTCAAGCTGAGGCTTAGAGTAGTAAATAGACATGCGTCTCTACCTTTGTGGAGACCCCGGTTGCCCGGGGTCGATTACTCAGACCTCGTTCGGATCGACCGGGTCGTCGTAATGGAGGTAGAACACGCCCGGTGGAGTGGTCACGTCGGCACGCATCAACAGACCCAGTACGTACTTGTACGAACTGTTGGTCGGCAGTACGCCGCTGTTGATACCGCTGTAAACCACCTCAGCACCTGCCAGCGACCAGGTCAGTTGCGCAGGGTCAAGGTTCCACAGAGACTTACCAGCGTTGGTGTCCACTGCCTTGATGGCGTTGAGCAGCGCAGTGTCGCCAGCGCCCAAGAAGGTACCGACCTGATAAGTCTCGAGCACGGCCTTCTGAGACGTGAAGTCCAGACCGTACATGTAGGTCAATGCCGAACCCGCGGAGCCATCGCCAGGCACTGCGTAATCCAGACCTGGAAGCTGCACGGTCGTCAAGTGCTGGCTCAGTACTGCCTGACCGCTTTGCACGGTCACAGCCAGCGTACCAGTCCAACCAATAGCTTCCGGTTTAGCCACCAGTGCGATCTCTTCGGCGTTCTCACCCACGTAACTGAACGGTGCGTCGACGAAGTCTTCAGGCGACAGTACCAGACCGTAACGACGGAAAAGAGCTGGGAAGAAGTCAGACAATTTGGTAGGACCGTAAACCTTGACCGACAGTGGGCAGAGTTTCGGGAAGTCATTGAGGTTCAGGCGGTCGTACGTGACTACCCGCGCCCCTTGGAACAGTGACTCAGGTTTGGCGGTGATCTTGATGGCAGTGTTACCTGCCACCAGACCTTCTCGCCATGTGCCTTCGGTCTCCTGAGGAGTACCGAAGTTCAGCTCAGCAACCGTGAGGCTGGAGCCGTTAGCAGTGTTGATGTAATTCACCAAACTCTGCTTGGAATCGTAATGGATCGACATGGCTCAGTCCTATTACACGTTGTAGTGGAGGTAAATCTTGCCCGTAGCCCACGCACGTTGCGTCGATGCACCGAAACCGGAGCCTGCGTAGCTTTCCGCCGTGCTGTAGATAACCACACGGTTGTAGAACTCGGAGTTGGCTTCTGGAACGTCGGGGTGAGGCAGGGAGTACCGCCGGGCCATGAGGCCAGTCAGGTCGTACTTGGTATTGATGCCGTTCACGACATCTTGCGGGCCGGCCGGTTGCACCAGAGTGTAGCTCGACCCATCGCGGGCTTTGAGCGTACGCAGCAGGTTGTCTTCGATCCACCGGCGCACTGTCTGACCACCGTCGTTATAGTTATCGCCGACGTAAACGTTGTTTCGTACACCGCCGACGTATCCGTTGGCCACGTACATGTTTTCCAAGTAGGCGGCAGCGAAGGTGTAATCGACGTCGAAGCCGTCTGGTAGCACCCAGTACCGATGGTTGGCTTCAACGCTGAAGTCGTTACCGCCTGGGAAACGACGACCCAGCAATTGGTCAACAGGCAGAAGAGACTCGAGAGTCCGCTCACCGATTTCCCAACGGCAAGGCACCGTGCCCACAAAGGCAAGGTTGGTTGCCAGAGGCGTCAGGTTCCACAGGTCCCCACGAACGCCGTTGTAACCGGTCAGGTTGACGTCGGTCCATTCTGCTGGGTTGAAGTTGAACCCGTACTTCTCACCGTACAGCGGCAACAGGTTACGCGCTGTGGTCAGAACGGTACTGTTGGCGCCGGTGTTGGCAATCCAGTTCTGGACATGCGGCGTCACGTTCTTGAAGATACGTGCGATGTCCAGACGACGGTAAGTCAACAGCACGTTACCGGTGTAGTTGGTGTTCGGCTTGGCCATCACTCGAATGCGGGTGTTGTGACCATTGCCCGGGTCCGTGATGACTTCAGGGATACTGAAATCAAAGTCGGTTTCGTTGATCGGGAACGGCAACTGAGGGTTGCCGGCATTGATCAGAGCGACGACCATTTGCTTGGTCGTTTTGCTATAAATAGCCATGGATTAAAACCTTCTCAGGAAAAGGGACGAAGTCACCAGTTCAGATCATAATGGAAATAGATCGGACCCATCACACCACCACCGGCGTAAGTCTGAATCATGACCCGCTCGAACGTTTGATTCGCTGTAGGAACAGCGCTGGTGGGCATGTCGACTACGGCGCTGTTGTACCACGCGGGCATCCCGGCTTTTAGACCTACCGCCATGACCTGATCGAAGTTAGCCCAGCGGCCGGTCTTCGGATCAATCTTCAGTTGGTCTTTGTAAGCGGTGAAATCGAAGTTGTAAGCACTGACGTAGCCAGACTTACGTCCGCCGAGTTCAACCAAGTCAACCGGGTGGGTCAATACAGGCAGCAACTGAACAATGACCACGGTTTCCAGCAACGGGTTGCCGAAGGTCATCTCAAGGGTGATGGTGCCAGCCCAGTTCCATGACTGTTCCTTGACCACGATCTCGATAGGCTTGGTTTCTTCCAAGTTCTCGAAGATTGGAACGTTGATCGCATTCAGGTCGGTGGCTTCGAGATAGAAACCGTACTTCGCATTGAGCTGAGCAATGATCCACGCCGGAGTGATCTCGCCATTGGTCCGAAGGTTAGGCGTCAGGCCTGCATCCTCGAACAACTTAGGTAAGTCGTGACGGTTGTAGAAGATCTCGATCTGGCCCTTGTAGCCCTTTCCGTGGATACCGGCGACTTGGACACCCGTGTTACGGACATCGGTCTCCTGCTTTGCCACAGGCAGCGAGAGGGACACGTTCTCCAACGTGAGGGGCCGACGTAACGAGCTGTTCGCTTCGTTAATCAGCTGGAGGATAGTTAGACGACCGTCCATGTATCACCTCACTGTGGTTCGGCGAACGGATCGACCGGCTCGCTGAAGTGGATGATCAGATCGCCCGTGATGCCGTAGGCGTTGTCATGATCCAAACGCACTTGCAGGCCGTAGTCGTAGCTGCTGTTGAACAGCCCGTTGTCCGCTGTGGAACCCGCCGCCAAGATCTGAGCACCTTGCAGGCTGTACTCGGCATAACCAGTGAATGCCCAAGCATCACCCGTCACATCGGTCAAGATCGTGGCCAGTTCCTGAGGAATGGCTTGACCGACCGTCAAGGTCTTCAGGTACGCCACGTGCTCGGAGAAGTTACGCCAGTAGCTGTACATCTGCGCAAATGGCAGCGTTGCATATGGCGTTGGATAATCCAGACCAGGCAATGCCGTAACAGTCAGGTAGTTCTCCAGTGGGATCTCGCCTTGGGACACGGACACCGACACAGTGCCGATCCAACCCAAGCTACTTGGTTCAGCAGTCAGCTGTACGGTCTTGTAGTCAGAAAGGTCTTCAGCATCCACCAGCACCACATCTGTGGTTTCGAGGTTGGTACCGAACCGCGCATTCAGGAAAGGCAGCAGGTCGTGTGAGTTCGTCACACTCGGTGCTTTCAACGTCAGCGTGACCAGCTTGGCCAAGTCGTCCAGCTTCAGGCGGTTGTAGAAGATGTCCACATCGCCTTGGTACGGAGCCGCTGTGTTATTCGCCCGGATGGTTACGTGCGAGTTGTGATTGGGGTGTTGACCGGTCTGGTTCAACTGGGGATTGATGAAATCATAATCCTCAGGGTCCAGTACGATCCCGCCGTTATTGCTCCCCACGACATTCAAGAGTGTCGTGACGGGGTCTTTATAAAGAGACATGGATCATCTCCGATCAAGGATTGTAGTGGAAGAAGGCTGTCCCGGAATACCCGTTCGAGCGCAAGAGAGTCTGGACCACTACACGTGAGTACTCTCGGCTGGCGTCCGGATGATCCTTAGTAGCATAATCACGGAGCGTCATCTTGGACGTCGAGGAGAAGTCAATCCCCGGGAAGTTCTCGATGCCGTAGTATTCACTGAGTGCAGCCTGAAAGGCGGCCTGATCTACCCAGCTACCTTTGTAGTTGTTGCCGTACCGGTTCACTTTCAACTGTGGCGCAATGAACGAGAAGTCCTGTCCCCATGTGAGTAGACCGACACTGACGTACCCTTCCAGTACTGGATCGGGGTGTTTCAGTTCAGCGTATTCGCGAGTCGTTACCACACTCGTCAGCATGAGCTGTTCACGGTTGAACAACACTCGGGTGAAGCCGGTGTACGCCAGACTACCCGGCTTAGCCGTCAGTTCCAACGTGACCTGATCACCACCCGACAACAGCTTCAGGTCGATGTCGACGACATCTTTCTGGGTGAGGTTGATCCCCAGTGCCTTGTTCAGCTCAGGCAAGAGGCGGTACAGCGTGGATTGACCCAACGCCGAGAACTCAGGACGGTACGTGCCTCGATAGAGGACACCTAGGTCCAGACGGTCATAAAGAAGAGCCACCTTACCAGCATAGTCTTCAGCGTACACCCCACGAGCCATCACCGTAGTGTTGGAGTCAGGGTTGTCGAGGACGGTGCTGGCTTGACCGAAGATGAGGTTGGTCGAATCAAACGCGATGATCGGTGTATTGGCGCGGTTGATCAGATCACGCACCATCTCATCTGGCGAGAGACTGTAGATTGACATGGTTGGTTCTCTCTAAGCGACTAGGATCGCCGAGGCCCGTAGACCCCGACGAGTGTTCTGCTCAACCAGCCAGCACTTAGGACAGGCTGAGGGTGAGACCGTCGAGGACCTTGGTGGTCACGGCGGTGTTCAGATCCTGGTCAGCCTGCTGGATGGTGATGACTACTTGACCACGGTAAGCGAACGAGCCCGCTGCGGCGATCAGGGTGAACTGCTGAGGAGTGCTGGTCAGATCGCCCGGCAGGGTCAGGTCCGAACGCACGTCGTCCAGTTGCAGGTTGGAGCCGTAGAACGTGTTGAAGCCGTCCAGGATGTGCTGGATGGTGACGTCACCTTCTACCTGAATCTGAGAAGGGATCTGGATCTCGAAGTCTGCCAAGTTGATCCGGTTGTAGAGGATCGTGGCAGTGTTCTTGAAGCCTTTACCCGGGATACCGGTCATCACCAATTCGGTGTTACGCTGTGGGGTTTCGCCCGATGCAGCGACTGGTTCACCGAAGCTGACCTTCTCGAAAGTCAGGTTAAGACCTGGGTTCTTCTCGTTGACCAGGGCGAGTACCTGGTCCTTTGAAAGCAGGGAAATGTCAGACATGTCTTGATACCCGAAGTGGATTTGAAGAGCGGCTGACACTCGATAAATCGAGATGAGTTAAAGAGAGCAGCTACACATCATTTGACCACTCAAGATCCCGTAGATCTCTATAAAAGATATAAAGCAAATAAGGAAGGGATACAGGCCTTGGCCTGTATCCCCTGTTTATAGTGGATTTGATTTTACTCAAACCATACATTACTCTCGTAACCAAAAACCAATAATCGAAATCCTATTGTATGTACAGGCAGTAGATACTGTCAGGTGAGGGGGTGATCCAGCACGAGCGTTTAACCCGAAACGGTTGAGCATCGACGGGAGTCCGAAGCATACGTTTCAACGGCGCCTGTACCGGGCAGCATGGGCTCAAACTCATGCTGCCCATTTATGCCGACACACATTTTGAAGGAGTATCCAAATGGGCAGTGAAGTAGGTATCACAGGTAATCTGTTCGACACTCAGGAGAAAGAAGCTGAACCGAACACTCCTCAACCGGTCCGCCAACTCAGCGAGGGTTTTGCCCAACCGGAAGAGAAGGACGATCCGTATGAAGACCTAGGTTATCGGCGTTAACACAGGGCGGGGATGTCCCCGCCCTTATGCCGCTTCGCCAATTGTAATTAAAAATTATAGGGCGATACATTATATCCATGGAATGACAACCATAACTCAAGTAAGGGGTAAGTAACATGCGGACCAATCTTCACGATTCTAACCCAGGCGATGCTTTGGACATGACCGAACGTCGTCCTGTGGTGGAAACACTGAAAGATGAACACGGCGAGCTGATTGAGATCTACAGCTACCACGAGGCGACTGGCGATTGCCCAGCCACCGCCCAGACCAACTCGGGAGCTATCCTGATGTCTCGAGTAGAAGAGCTGCGTTTACTTGCGACTCTTCCGCAAGAGCAGCGCGAAGGCACTGACTCCGTTGATTTGCGCCGACTCATGGTTCGTCGCGATCCAGGCGCCAGTGCTCGCGAGAAGGTGCTCACTCGTGGGCAGAAGGTAAAGCGTGCTGTGGTCCGGACTTACATCCTGATCATCACGTGTGCCGTACTACTCGTGGCGGGGGCTGCGGGGTACGTGTATTACGAATTTACCAAGCCGGGTAAACGTATGGTGGACTTCCGCACCTGCCAGTTTGTCGATGAGAAGTTGGGCATCGAGATCACAGGCAAGCGCGAATACTCCTACCTCGAGCGGTCACTGTTCGGTGTTCACTTCCGTCTGGACAAGGACATCGAAGAGAAGACTCAGATCGACATCAAGGGCGAGTCCATCACCGTCGTAGGTATCAACAAAGACGGTAGCTGGTGGAACAAGTTCGCTGATGTTGGCGAGCGTGGGATCATGATCTTGAACCATGCTGATCAGTATGTGTTCGCCACCAAGAAGAAAGCGCCAGTGGTTGGTTACGACCAATTCTGTCGTTAAGCAAAGACACCAAGAACAGGGAGACAAGGTGTCTCCCGCACTATCTATCTGTACGCAATCATCGAGAACATCATGGCAGACATCGACGCAAACATCATCAACATCCAGCAAAGCCTGAACAATCTGCTGGAGCGCGTCAGTAAAGGGGAAGTTCTGTCCACGGAAGAAGCCCGTACGCTCTTGGAGTGTCGTAAGGGGTTCGATCAGCTCAAGCAGGTCGACACGTACAAGGAAGTGATGAAGGGCGCCAAACTGAAAGCTATCACCGACAAGTGGGCTTAGGAGTTCACCATGACGCAACGCAATCTGCCTGCTTGCTACAACTCTCGCGTGGGCTTTCAAGCCAAAGGCGAAGAGAAGAAATACATGAAGACCTTCGGCTATGGTGACAGAGGTCAACAGATGCTGGAGTACACCACCGATGTGAACGAGGCCAAACTGTTCCGCTCCCATGTAGGCTGGACGAGCCTTGATCCTGACTTCGACAACTACCACGTAGCGATGGACTTCTTTCGCACGTTCTTCTGTATGAACGGCGCCTATCGTACGGCAGTTGGCTGTGAGAACTTTGCCGAGCCAGATGGCAGTGTACAGTTCATTACCGAATCCCTAGAAGGCAAGCCCCGGCTGACCTTCGTCCTTATGAAGACCGAGACCTGAAATGACTGACGCCCTGGTGAATGTTGTCAAATGGCTACACTCCTCCTCGGGCCGCAGTAAACGAAGCGATACCACTAACCAAGGTTGCTACATGTTAGAGCATGTAGCGACTGGGCGTTTCTATCTGGGCCAAAGCGAGACCGTTTCATCTGAAGTAGATAAACAACTTTCCCTGCTCGCCATCGGTAAGCATCCCTGTAAGCTCCTTAACAAGCTTTACGAACGGGATGCTGAGATCCGGTTGTTCGAGTATCCGATCAAAGCTAAGAAGGCCCGTCAGGCGCTCCTGAAAGAGATTAAGGAGACTTGCCTGACGGACTACCTGTGCCTCAACCCCAGAGACATCAAATGACGGGACAAATCAAACTGTTTGAGGAGTTGACCATCTTCGATGCAGCCGATCCATTCACGGATGCGCCACGTCACAATGGCGTAACGTGGGTTACCCTGCCTAACAGCGCAGGCATCATCGACAATGAAGTGACTTCTCTTGTCCCTGACGACTTTGTGCCGATTTACATGAACTGGCCAAAGCGTGACTGGGGTGATGAACCTATTGGCGAGTTCTATAACAAGCTCAAGGTCCGTCAGATCGGCGTCATGCGAGTCACGGCGCTGGTGAAAGAAAAAGAAAACTGGGTATTACATGGGAAGGTCAGCTACAACGCCGGCGATGCCGTGGACAGTACGTTGCTGACCCATCCATACCCCATTATTCAAAGTGTCGACATCGAACGAGGCGATCCTACAAAAGGCCGTCGAGCAATTCGACTTGACCGCTTGATGGTAAACCTAAAGTGAGTTAGGAGCGCACCATGGACAACCGCATCGAAGCTCTGCGAGCAGAGATCAGTCGTCTGAACCACCTCTATTACAACGAGGGGGAATCAGACGTTGATGATGACGTATACGACTCCCTCAAAGCTGAGTTGCGCGAGCTTGAAGGGGTAAGTGATGATCCGCTGTCGCCCTTGAACCAAGTGGGTGCGACGGCAGTAGGGGGCTTTGATAAAATCAAGCACCTAACACCGATGTTGAGCTTGGGCAACGTCTACAACGAAGAAGAACTGACAGACTGGTGTCTTGGTTTGGGCTACGCTGCCTTTGCGCAGATGGAACTCAAGCACGACGGTCTGGCGATTGGCCTTCTGTACGACAAAACCAAGCTGAAGTACGCTGCTACCCGTGGCGATGGTGATATTGGTGATGACATCACCGAGAATGCCGTGTATTTCGAAGGTGTTCCGGAAGAACTGCCTGAGTTCCCGGGTAAAGTCGAGATCCGGGGTGAAGCCGTCGTACCGCACAAGCACTTCAAGCGTGTTTGTGAGCTGCGTGAGGCTCAAGGCAAGAAGGTTTACGCCAACCCACGTAACATGGTGGCCGGATTGGCCCGCAAGAAGGAAGGTGCCGACCTGATAGGCATGGGGATTCGCTTCATTGCCTACGATGCAGTGGTTCATACCCCTGTCGGACCGATTTCAGTGCCCATGTCGTACTTCAGTCCTGAAGTTCAGGCTCGGTTCCACATCTCCCTGCCAGTTTGGGAAGGGTTGACCAGCGATATTGGCAACATCATCGAGACAATCGAGGATGTCACCGAGGATCGCCCCAACTTAGGACACGACATCGACGGCTTGGTGATCAAACTGGTCAAACCAGCTGAGCGTCAGACCCTCGGACAGCGCTCTACGTCTCCTCGGTGGGCTACAGCGTTCAAGTTTGAGGCTCAGACTGCCACAACGATCCTGGAAAGTGTCGAAGTGCAGGTCGGTCGGACTGGTGTATTGACTCCGGTGGCTAAAATCCGTCCAGTGAAGCTTTGTGGCGTGACGATCTCGTCTGTCACCCTGCACAACTTCGAGGAAATCGAGCGTCTTGACTTGCGGATTGGCGATACCGTGGTGGTTTCTCGTCGTGGTGACGTGATTCCGAAGATCGAGAGCGTGGTGATTGCGCTGCGGGTCGATGAACACGGTGTAGTTCGCACTCCAGTTGAGTGTCCGTGCTGTGGATCGAAGGTGACCAAGCGGGATGTGGGCAAAGAGGAGGGGGTGAAGCTGTTCTGCACCAACTTGATCAACTGTCCAGCCCAGCTTATCAACCGGATGGCGTACTTCGTCAGCCGCGATGGCATCGACGTGAAGAACTTAGGACCTGCTGCGGTTGAATCGCTGATCGCCACCGGGGTTCTGGGCTCGTTCAGCTCGTTGTTCTACCTGTCCGAGCAGGATTTCTACGCTGCGGGTATAGGTGAGGCCATGACGGACAAGATCATTGCTGGTCTGAACCGTTGCAAGAAGCTGCCGTTCTACAAAGCACTGCGGGCTGTGGGGATTCCCGACGTCGGAGACAGCACTGCACGTGCCTTGGCTCAACGTTTCCCAAGCTTCCGTGATCTTGGCAAGGCCAGCTTCAAGACCTTGCAGGAAGTAGACGACGTAGGTCCTGCCGTAGCGACCAGCATCATGCTGACGTACATCGCCAACGACAGTGATCTGCATGCGCTCGACAGTATCTTCACATACACCGACGTGGCTATTCCGAAAGCAGCAGTTCAGGACCTTGCCGGTAAGACGGTCGTGGTCAGTGGCTCTGACTTCGATGGCATGACTCGTCGGGCGATGGAAGACGATGTGTTCTCACGGGGCGGTAAGCTGACCAAGAGCGTGAGCAAGAACACTGACATCCTCTATGCAGGGATTGGTGCTGGACCTGACAAAGTCAGGAAGGCCAAGGAGCTGGGTTTCATCGAAGATGGGATCAAGTTCACCAACCCTAACTCTCTTACCACGCTGTCCTCAACCGACAACGGACTTACACCTATCGCAACAGGAGATACCGATGAGCAATGAACTGATCATGTTTGATCGCCCCTTGACCGTGGCAGAGGCCGTAGCCAAGGCGCCTGACCACAACAATGCATTGGGCTGGGGTATCCAGTCCATGGTGGTCGACACGGTTCGCTCGATGGTGTTGCTGGCCGCTGCACGCTCGGAGCATTTCCGTTATGCTCTGGGCGTCACGCCTGGCATCGCGCAGTATCTGTACGATCTGCCGGACGGGGCCATCACCAACCCAGATCACTTCAAGCGTACCGAGCAAGTCGGTAGCCTGATCGGCCACTTCGATAACCAAGAAGTGCATGCCATTCAGGAACTCACCCCCGAAGAGGACCAAGGGCTCATGCTCCTGGTTCTCAACGACGACAAACTCGCCGTGGGCTACCTCTACACGCAGTTGCGTGAATACGGCGACCACATCAACGTCAACAACATCCTGCCGAAGAAGACCAACTAATGACCATCTTCAACACCATCGTAGAAGCCCTGAAACCCCTGTCCAGCGACGACGTCCAACTGACTGTCGCTGGTAAAGAAGGCCATGGCAACCAGAACGTGCGCGTGCATTACAAGCGCGACAACCTGCTGTCGAAAGTCCTGTACCGTGCTGACCTGTCGGCGCTGGGTGCTGACTCCGAAGAAATGAAGCTGTACATCGGTGGGCTGACTCGTCCTCAGCAATCGCCATGGACCTCGCTGCCGGGCAAGGCACAAGTCCAGTTGACCGCTATCCTGAAAGCGGCCAGCATCGACAAGGACATGTTCCTGGACGCGTCGAACGACGTGGCCATGGCCGTGCTGGAAGCCTACGAGAAGTTCGACCGTACTCACGCGTTCGTTCGTCAGTGGCAAGCAGCAGGCAAGGGCATCGGCCTGGAAGTGATCGTGGTGTTCAAAGATGGCGAACAATTCGCTGTGTTCGAATCCTCGCTGAACTTCTACATCGAGCCGGATGCGGAGAAACTGATCCGTGTCCTGCGCGAGCGTAAGGAAGGCACCAAGGCACCTGAAGTCAAGGTCGTCGACGCTGGTGTCGTAACCACCGTTTAAGGAGCATCATTCGGCATGAGGATCAGTCTGATCTATGCCCAGAACGAAGATGGGGCGATCGGCTTAGCCGGCCCCCATCCACTTCCGTGGCACCACCCTGAAGACCTGGCACGGTTTAAGGAACTGACGATGGGCAAGCCGCTACTCATGGGCATGAACACCTTCGACAGCCTCCCTAGACTGTTACCAGGTCGCTTCCATTTTGTGCTGACTCGCGGGAAAGGTCTCCCTCGACTCGGTCGATTGGCAAGTGTACAATTTCTGAACAGTATCGCCGCATCGTTGTTGGCATGCCGTGACCTTGACATGAAGGAACTCTTCGTGATCGGAGGCTCGTCTATCCTGAACACCATGATCGGTAGAGCTGACACCATTTATCGGACTATGGTCCTCAACACTCCGCTCGAAGGCGATCTTGCCAAGGTGCACATGCCAGAGCATGAACATCCGGCATGGAAACAGTACGAGTGCGTCAAGACTGAATACGTCGAAGATCGCCTTGTATTCCAGACCTTCGAGCTAAAACACCAAGGGTAACTCAATCATGAAATGGATGCTGGTATTGTTGTCGCTGTTCGTCTTCTCTGCCCACGCTGAAGAGAAGCCTGAGTTCATCATGAGCGAAGCTCATTGCGCTGTACTGAAGCAGCACGCCGTCATGGCAATCACTGCGAAGACTGCTGGGGTTGATTATAACCAGTACGTGCGCGAACGAGTTGAGGGTTATTCCAAACTCACTGGAATGGAGCGGGTGATCTATCTGGACATCCTTCCATTCACCTTTGAGATGGCGTACGAGTACTTCAACTCCGACTTCAATTCCAACACGCCATACGAAGAAGTGATTGAGATGCACTGCCTGGAACGAGTGGGTTCTGGAGCACGCTGAATAAGAGAGGGCTTCGGCCCTCTTTTTATTTTGTCATCCTATGACTCTGTCTTCTTTTATTTGGGAGCTTCATAGATGGCTACTCCAGCTCAGTTGGCTGCAAAGCTGAGTACCCTGTTGGTTTCGATCAAGAACAAGATCAATGGGAAACTCGATAGTGGAGCACGAGCAGCGGACTCCTCCAAGCTGGAGGGCCTCACTCTTGCTCAGGTCATGGCTAAGACCGTCACTGATAACCTTGCCCAAGTCAACGGCCGTAGAGGCGAATCCGCATTCTTCAGTCAAGACGGTACACCGGGCGCACTGGTCGGAGCAGAGATGCTCACCTCAATGCGCATGGCATCTGACGACACCGCAATCGCTAACTTGAAAAGCGGTACGGTGTCGTTCTCAGACGTGTTCACCAAATGGAGCCGTATCAGTCACGGCACAAACGGTCTGTTCCCAAGCATCCCTGCTGAACTGGATGGATGGTCCTACGACAGTGCCACCGACAGCATTGCCTCCACCATCAATAGCGTCAGCATGATCGGTATCATCAGTACCGACCGTTTCGACAGCTACGAGTTCGAGACAATCATGTCGTCGACTTCCAACGACGACGATGCCATCGGCATGTGCTTGGCCTTCAAGAAGGTCGGCGATAAAGAGCACAGTCTGACAGTCTTTGTCAGCACCGGCGGGATGAACGCACTTGGTCAGATTGCCAATGGTCAGACGCCTAAGTTGGTGGTTGTTGTCAACGCGGGTCAGACTGGCGCACAAGGGCAGCAGGTATTGGCGGTGCGGGAACTTGGCTCACCGGCCTCTGGGTTCAGTGGGATCAACTACTCTGCTGGCATTCGGGTTGTAGCCAAGCGCAGCATCACCGGCCTGATCGAAATCACTTGCACCAAAGCAGACGGTTCTGCATGGCCCAATCCAGTGTCGTGGTCGGGTTCTCTGCCAGCAATCTTCCAGAGCAAGTGCGCAATCGGTTATGTATCGATCTCCCAACCGTCGTCGACGTGGAAGAACATCAAGCTTCCCGTCTCCAAACGGGACATCATCGACACTCGTGATCTCACCGTGTGGCGGTTTACCAATAACGCTTGGGTCAATGCCGGTAAGGCGAACAACCCCGATGTCCTGCCTCCTGGTCGGATGTACAAGAACACCGAAGGTAACATGGGCTCGTACTACCTTGACTTTGAGGGTAACTTCGTGACGCTGGGGTTATCGGCGGTACCGTAAATCGAGTTTATAACAGGGACCGGAAATGGCCACTCCTACGCAATTGTCCGTCAAACTGGACACACTCTTTAAATCGATCAGCACCAAGCTTTCCAGTAAACTGGATCTAGCCTCTGTTGCTGCCGATTCGTCTAAACTCGAAGGCATGACCTTGGCACAGGTCGGGGCCCTGACTGTCACCGACCAACTCGCTCAAGTCAATGGACGTAAGGGTGAGATGGCATTCTTCAGTCAAGACGGTACGCCCATGGCACTGGAAGGCGGTGAAATGGTCGTCCAGTTGCGCATGGCTTCGGACGATGCCGCCATCGATGCATTGAAAAGTGCTACGGTATCATTCGAGGACATCTTCAACAAGTGGGGACGAATCAGCCACAGTAACCAGCTCATCTTTCCACACAACGTGACGGAGATGAACAGTTGGTCTTACGATCAGCCAACCGATTCTGTCCTGTCGACCGTGAATAGCGGAACAATGATTGGATTGATCAGTCCTGATCGGTTTGACCAATACACCTTCGAGACTAGCTTCAAGTCCACCAACGGGGATGATGACGCCATCGGCATGTGTGCTGCCTTTAAAAAGGTAGGAGACCGTGAGTACACGGTCTCGGTGTTGGTCAGTCCTCGTGGAATGAACCCTGACGGTAGTTACAACACCGCAGGCACTCCTCGAATCTGGTGCACCGTCAACTACAACCAAGGTGCTGCTAACGGGATGGTGGTACTGTGGACCCAAGAGTTGGGCATTGCAGCATCGCCGTGGAACTCTGGTGAAATCGCAGCAGGTATTCGGGTTAAGGTAGTGCGTCGAGCTGGCGGTCTGTTGGAGATCACCTCTACCAGACCAGACGGCTCTCCGTGGCCTAACCCGGTATTCACTACGGTGCAGCTACCTACCATGTTCCTCTCCAAATGCTCCATCGGGTACTTGGCCACTTCTCAACCAGCCTCCACCTGGCAGAACTTCCAAGTACCAACCGCCAAGACCGACATCGTGGACAAACGCGACATGACAGTCTGGCGATGGAACAACACCACAGGCACTTGGGTCAATGCCGGCAAGATGAGTAACCCGGCAGTCATGACTCCCGGACGCATCTACAAGGATACCCAGCCCCCGTATTACGGGGCGTACTACCTTGATTTCGACGGCAACCTCGTGACAATTGGGCAGCCTTCTCAGTTGTAATAAGTGGAGGGCTTCGGCCCTCCCTTTATTTTGTCTCATCGTATGATTGGGTATTCCACTCGATCGATTCATGACCCTACATTATTCACGAGAATACTGCCAACACATAACCGTGAATAGGAAGAGTCGCTGTTGAGTTTTAAAGGAATAGCTCTCCATGTCGAAAGGCAAATATGTAGTACCGGTGATTTTGGGGCAACCGGGTAGTGAATTGTTTTTGGTCAAGGGAGAAGTTCCGGCTAAGCAAGGGATGGCACTCGTTCGATTCAGTGTGGAGCGGGGGCTCTGCATTAAAGACGAGAAGGCGTTGGAGCGCCTGTGGGAAAAGACGGGAACACCAAAGAACCGTCCAACCCGGGTAAAGGAACTTCACGTACTCGACACCAGCCTTGATGGTGTGACTCAGCGCGAAGCAACATTGGTGCAGGGCTACATCAACAACACATTGCCAGGGGCGTTCCGCGCTGTGGAACTGAACAACTGGTACATCTTCGAAAAGCAGGGTGACCTCACTCCGCTTAAACTTGCACGTTTCGCCATTAACCTGCTGGAACGCAAGGAGCGAACGGAACTGTTAGGTAGTCTGGCACGTAAGGCTGTGTCCTTCACGCATCCCAGCTATGACACTTACCGTTAATTCGACGCCGTCCTTCGGGGCGGCGTTTATGCCGCATGTCAAAAGAAACAAACCTTCCAACAAGTATGTCAACCAGCGAGATCTCACCATGTCGTTACAGAACCTGTTTTATCCTGCCATCTCGGTAGGTGACACCCAAGCCTCGTTTGGCCAGCCCATCAAGCTTGAGACTAACACCATCGAGTCTTTGCTCGTGGTTGTGCAGAAAAGCGAAAACATGAGCGTGCTGCCAGAGCGCAGTAAGCTCGAAGTCCTTATGCATGCCGATGGCCGCGGGTCCAAGCAACTGATCCGTTACAACAAGGTGTTGGTCGGCATGGCGTTGTATCCTTTCGAGGATCATCTGTACGACACCACCGGCGGTATTGAAGTCGAAGCAGCAATGACCATGGCGGCTAAGCTGTGTGAGGAAATCCCTCAACCACCGCTGACCGCCGATGACTGGCTCGACCGTCTCAAGTACGCCGCGAACGACAATCCAGAGATCCTGGCTGTGATTGATTCCGTTCCTTCGTGTCTGCGTGATCTGGACAAAGTCGGCCAGACTCATGTGATCGTGCCTGACTCGTACAACATGACCGAAGAGATGGAAGATGCCTCTCGCCGATTGCTGTTGTTCACCGACACCTACGGCAACCACCGTGCCGAAGAGATCCGTGATCAGATCGCTCTGCATCCGTGGGTGAAACGTGTCCTGCCCAAGTGGTTCAACGAGCAGCAAGGGCACCTGACCAAAGCAGGTCGTGCTGATCTGGCGTACCACTTGACCATCTCGGCCTATATCGACCCAATGACCGATGAAGAACGTATCTTCGGCAAAGGGCGTCGTCCGTCGAACGTGGCTGACTTCTATTACGGGATGGAGCTGGTGCTCACCAACACCAGCGAAAACGAACTGCTGATCCAAAAGGCATTCGAGTCGTTCTGGGACAAGGTCAAGGATGGTGACACCTTCGACCTGCGCATCAACCGTCACGAATTGCCTGATGCATGGCGCAAGTACTTCAAGAAGCAAGCAATTGAAGTCAGCGGCCTCATCAGCAAGAACAGCGATGGTTCCCTGTGCCTGATCAACGAGAAGATCCGCATGGGGCTGAAGAACGACTACGTCAGCTTCGTTGGCTGGAAGTTCCAACCGTCTGTCAAGGTCCCAAAGAAACAAGTCCGCAACGTAGTCGAGTAAGTAAGCATGAGCAGAAGAAGTAAAAGTCGCGTCGGCCTAGTGGAACTGATTTCCACGTTGACAGTTTGTGCTGGCGTCATTCTCGGTAACGTGGGTTATGCCGATCCCGTGGGGACCAAGAAGATCTTGGAAGAAGACGGTTACACCGACATCCAAGTCGGCGGTCGCCAGTTCTTTGGCTGTGATCGTAATTTCTACCGCACCACCTTCACGGCCAAGAACTCCCGTGGCATCAAGACTCATGGCTTGGTGTGCAAAAGCTTTCTTGACGAAGCAGCGTATATCAAAAGGATGTAACGATGGTTGAGAAGTCGGATGTAGGCGTTGCAGACGTGTCCCAGCACGTTCGTGTGGGTGTCGGTGTGATCATCATGCGTGGCACCAAGATCCTCATGGGTAAGCGCAAGGGCAGCCATGGAGCTGGCACCTACTCTGTCCCGGGTGGTCATCTGGAGTTCGGTGAAACTGTTGGCACCTGCGCCAAACGTGAAGTGTTGGAAGAGACTGGTATCGTCCTGCACGACCCGTTGTTCCAGGCCGGGTTCACCAACGATCACTTCAAAGAGGAAAGCAAGCATTATGCTACCCTCTTTGTGGCGTCTCGTTTCAACGAAGGTGAGCCGCAGAATCTCGAGCCCGAGAAGTGCGAAGGCTGGGACTGGTACGATCTGGCTGAACTGCCAGAGCCTCTGTTCCTGCCGTTCAAGAACTACATGGAAAAGGTCTACGTGAGCCTCAAGGTAAACGAAGGCATGACCCGACTGGGGGCTTGACCGATGTGCAGACGACTTGGTAAGAAACACCCTGACTACATCGGTCCTGAGGGACTGGAACGTCAGAAGCACGAACGCTCGCATTGGAACCCCAAGCGCCGTTTGTCCGATACGTACATGGTGCGGATCTTGAATGATCACACCTTCCTGCGCGATACCTTCTGGAATCCGCAGTGCAATAACCCGCAAGGGATCAGTAAAGGGCTGTCTCGCCGGAAAGCCTCGTTGTACGACAAACTTCAACGCTACTACGACCGTGCCGGAAACGGCAAATAGGAGTGTCACCATGGCAACTGCTCACAAAGTGAAAGCAGCAACCACCGATGAAGAACTGCGTCAGCAAGCCTACAACCTGATCGCTGGTCGTGATCTGTCTGCTGACAAAGACATCAAGAAAGACGGTAAGTACTGGAGCGAGATCAAGAAGCGCGCCATCACTGTACTGACCGAACGTGGCACTCCCGAGAACCTCGGCATAGTCGAGACGGTAGAAGCTGTCATGAAGTCTTACCGCGCAACTCTAGGGAAATGACATGCAATTTCGATCTGTGTTGAATCCAAACCAACCTGTAACATTGGCAGCGACCAAGGCAGCGATTTGTCACTGGTATGACAACAATGACGCCGCGTTAGACGTCTCCGCCACTGACCCCGAAAAACTCAAGGTGGAGCAACGGGGCAATGCTTGGGAGATCTCCTATTCGTTCTGGAGCAATGGCAAGTACAGTGTCATTGGTCACTGCGACGAAGCTCCGCTGTAATGCTCCTACCACTCTCGTTTATTAACCCCATTTCGAAACAGTAAGGAAGTCTCCATGTCCCAAGTTGCTGAAGCTTTCAAATACCACGAATCCCTCGACGAACTGCAAATGGCGGCGCAATCGAAACTGGCTCCTGGCGCCGGTGCGATCTTCGCTACCCAGCAGCGCAAGAAGATGATGAACCACTACCTGCTCTCCATCGAGAAGGTAGCCAAAGACGCTTACCCGGACCACATCCGTGAAATCGTGCAGCATTACAACTGCTCGCAGTGCGCTCGCTTCATGTCCCGCGTTGGCCATCTGGTGGTTGAAGGCGAGCAAGGCCTGGAATCGGTGTTCTGGAACCCGAACGCCGTAACCGACCCTTTCTTCAAGGAAGTGGTCAAGCTGATGAAGATGTTCGTCGAGCAGGGCCGCATCACCACCCTGTTCAACCCGAACGGGCCGTACGCCAACTACCAGAACATCACCAAGGCGGAAGACGGTGAGCAGACCTGGCAGCACTACTTCATCCAGCCGCAGTTCCTGCGTCACCGCTACGCCGGCCTGGATCGCGAGATCGACTTCGACGAGTTCCACAAGACCGCCGACCGTGTCAACTCGCTGATCAAGATCACCAAGGAAGTCGACCTTCCAACCGTGATGTGGGTTGAGCAGATGTTCCAAGCCCGTACCCTCGAGCACCTGGAACACAGCGAAGCGACCATCAAGTCGTTTGCTGACATGCTGGCTCAGCTGCAAGTGGCGCAGTCGTTGGTGTCGTACACCTCGGCCAACGAATACCAGCAAGAAACCATCCTGGTCAACCGCATCTGGGTCTTCGCCATGAAGCACCGTGCGCTGGCTGCTCTGCGTGGTTCGATGTTGGGTACGTTGCTTCTGGAAGCGGCCAAGCTGATGAAACAGCCGAACCGTTCGAAGGCGCAGGAATTGGGTCTCCAGTCTTTTTGGAAGTCTCAGACATCTACTTTGAACTACCGCCGCACTACCGCTGCGGCCTCCTCGGGCCAACTGGAACGCACCGCCAACTTCTTGCAAGAGAACAACTGGCTGCCGTCGCTCCAACAGCGTGAAGCGGCTGAACTCGATGTGCCTGCCCTGTGGGAAGCCAAGTCGCGTTGGACCTGGATCGAAGGCAAGCCTGTGTCCGCACAAGCTGACTTCGCCGAGTTCGCATCGCGTAAAGGCGCCGACATCGAGCAAGTCAAAGCACCGATCACCATGGACGTCGGCTACTTCTTCAACGAAGTGCTGAAACACGTGGTGGCACTGGGCGTGGACATGACCGACCTGTCGTGGAAACCTGCACTGTTGAACGTCATGGCAGATATGACTGCCAAGCCGATCTTCAAGTGGGACTCTGACGAGCGTCGTGCTCCGTTCATCCCGTGGACCTATAACGAGAACTTCCGTGCAGCCCAACTGGTCACTGACAAGTCGGTTGTGCAGAATGGTCGCGTGGTCCTGCCAGTACTGTCCATCACCTCGTCCTCGGTCATCGGTTACCATGGCCGTAACCCTGAGAACGAAGCGCTGATGTTCTTGTTCGCCGGTGTCGGCATGCCGTACGCTCCTCACCCAGCCCTGTTCGCAGAAGCTGTCAAAGACGAGCTGTACCAGCACCGTCGTGCCATCGAAGACTACAGCAAGTCGACCCAACTGCCTCGTGCAGAAGGTCAACAGTCGCTGGGTCTTACCTTCGGTCCTCGTCACCCGCTGCAACAAGGTGAAGTGAAGATCACCCTGCACGCTCGCCTGAGCGATGAAGGCCAGGTCCTGTTCGGTGCCCGTGACATCCGCTTCGTAGTGGACGGTTGCGGTTACAAGATCAAGCCTGTGATTGAAGGTCGTCCAGTACTGCGTGATCGCCTGTCGGTCGACGCCGCTGCGCCAGTAGCACCTGAAGCCCCTTCGGCCTCGGCCTCCCTGCTGGTCTGATCCATTCGGGGTGAGTTCGCTCACCCCATCCACCCTTTCGCTGTCCATTAGGAGTTACACCATGTCTCAAGCACAAATGCCGAAACTGTACGAGCGCACCAAGCGTGACGAAATGACCTTCGGCATCCTGCCTGATTTCGTACCGAACGACCTGGTCGGCAACATGAAGGGCGATGCTCGCCTGTACGCCCCCAATGAAGTCCACGACCTGATGATGGAAATGGATGCTGGTTTCGCTGGCATGCGCCGTTCCACCGTCGACAAGCTGGAAAACCTGCGTCAGTTGATCCTCTACACACTGGCCGGCAAGGTTGTCGGTGACACCGCTTACTGGGCCATGTACCAGCGCGCGGCAGGTGCTGAAGCTCAACTGAAAGACGGCTTCTCCATCGGCTTCGGTGGTCACCTGGAACGTCTGGATCTGGCATCGCACTACGTGGCCGGTCCTCAGGAAGGTCAACTGATGGAAGTGCCGGAAGTTCCTTCGAGCTTCTACACCACCCTGACCTCGGGCATCCGTGAGCTGTCTGAAGAAGTGCGTTTCACTTCGCCAGAAGGCAAAGCGCGTCCACTGACCGAAGAAGAACAGCTGAAAGTCCTGGGCGCTGGCATGGGCCTGCCGGCAGGCCTCACTCACGAGAAGGTGGAAGCATTCACTGACGAACTGAAGCAAGATGCCATGATCGCCACCGATCTGTTCATCCTGCGTCGTGATGCAACCAACCCACAAGTCGGCACCTTCTTCACCGTGGGCGAAACCACCACCGAGCAACTGTTCACCGAAATCACCGGCAAGCCGCCGATCAGCCCTGAAACTGCGGCTGAACTGAACAGCAACGTCGTGCCTTGCGGTTTCATCTCTGACCGCGACATGGACAAGCCTGGCTTCGTCGGCAACACCCACCTGGGCGTCATCGCCGTGTTCCGTGTCAAAGAAGACATGGACTTCAAGGTGATGGAAGAGAAATACACCACCATCGGCTGGAAGACCACCGCCGAAGTGATCGAAATGATCGGTCGTTGCGAGCCGTGGACTCAGTTCCTCTGCGAGCACTTCGAAGGCCTGGAAAAGGTACTGCGCGAACAGTGCCATACCGAACAGCCTCGCATGGATCAGCCAGAGGGTAACCTCGCTGACCAATTGGCTGCTCTGGCTGCCAACAACGACACCCAATTCCCACAATAACGCTGTACCCATTAGGAGCGACTCTGATGTCCACTACTGTATCCGCTGAACAAGCACGTGCTGACGCTGTGACCTGCCTGACCGACGTCCGTCGCGATGCCAACGCTATCGAAGACAAGGCTCAGGCCATCGACTTCGCTATCCAAGGTACCCTGACCATCGTCGACACCGCGATCGAAACCGTGTACGGCGAGCCGAACACCGTGACCCGCGATCTGGCCAAGCAACTGGCCGAAAGCTGGTCGTTCGAACCGACTGCTGAAGCAGCCGAGTAAGCAAGTCTGGTGAGGGGCTTCGGCCCCTTGCCTTTATGCCGATTCGAAACTTATCTGACGCTACATCATTCACGTGTATACACCTACCTAGGGGACACTATGAAGTTGAAGAAGATTGCTTCGCAGCTTGCTCAGCTCATTGAGCGTGAACTCAACAAGCAGATCGATCGCACTCCGGGTCAAGAACCGAATGCGTCCGTTCTGACCAATGACTCATTCGTTACTCTGTTTCGTGAATGGAAGATCACTTCGGGTAAACCGGTGATCCGTTACGAGACAGAGATGATGGGAGCAGGGCCATCACTGTACGTCCGACTGGACCGTGTGGTGTTTGCCGTCCTCCACAACTACGATGCCAACCCAGATGGGATGAATCGTTTCGTGATGGCTGTGCCACTCTACGTCGATGTAGAGAAAGGCGGGTTCATCGTCCTAGGGGTACAAGAAGCCCCGATGGAATTCATTGCTAACGCTTACGAGAAGCTTGTAGAGATCCTCGCCGATCTGCACAACGCTTCCCTCTAACCGCACATACACCAGGAAACTCACCATGCAAACCGTACCTGCAACCGTATTTGGCATCGCACGTAACGACGAAGTCGTCCAGATGTCGAGCCCAGATAACTACACGTTTCTTCCACTGCCCGGCGACTGGAAGCTGGCTGTGCTGAATGAAGCTGTGTTTTCCATGCTGGTCGAAAACGGCCATACCGAATTCGGCGTCATGTACAGCCCCGAAGCCGAGAAAGCATTCGGTTACATCGAACCCGACTTGACCAAGATCTCCCTCGATAAGGTCAAGCGGTTCTACGTCGATCCAACCACAGCTCACTTCTTGGGCTTGATGCTGGATTGGTCCACCGTTGGCATTGACGGCGGGACTTACGATGACCGAGATGGCAGGAACTGGACTCCGGTTGAAGACGAATGCTGGCACGGCGACATTGACTCCGTGATCCTCAACCTCGTCATGCCGAAAGACGGCGGTGGCGCTTGCGGTTGTGGTGACAATGCCGGTGCGGTTGAAGCACTGGGCAAGTTCATCGAAACGCAGCGCAATCACCCGATCATCGTCACCGATGAAGCCCGTGACAAAGCCCGCAATGAAACCCTGTACGACAAAGGGATCAAGGGCAATGCTTTCCTCTTCATCGGCTACGTCCTGGACGCAGCTGGCTTCACCGAACACGGCGGTTCCGTCTACCACGGTTGGCTCGAACTCAAGGGCGTGTACCTCGCGTTCCTGATTGCCGAGTCCATCGCAGAAACCGCCCGCGTAAACGCCGAGTAATCGGCGCTTTACCTTCGTACATTCATTCTGAAATTCATCAAGGAACTACCCATGGATCGCAAGGCTTCTATCAGCATCAACAACTTCGACAACCACATGGTCATCCGCATGAACGATGAGTCCAACCTCATCGACCACGTGCCGGCCATGGTGTACAAGGCTTCCATAGGTCGTCCTGGCATCATCATGGTCAAGGACCGTCCGAACTTCACCTTGCCTCAACTGCGTTTTGGCAAGCACAATGCCCGCGTCAAGCAGATCACCGCCAGCTACGACCGTTTCGGTAAAAGCAACGGCGTCCTGCTGCACGGTCTGAAGGGGTCGGGCAAGAGCCTGTTGGCAGAAGAACTGGGTAACTGGATGATCGCGCAAGATCTGCCGGTCATCATGGTCACTGAACCCATGGGTGCTGAAGAACTGGGTATCATCATCAAGGCCATCGGTCCTTGCATGGTGTACTTCGACGAGTTCGGCAAGACCTACAACGAGAAGGTCGAACGTGAGCGTCTGCTGCCGCTGTTCAGCGACACGTCGTTCCTGGGTGTGATGTTCGTCATCACTGGCAACGAAGCGGAAGAGTTCTCCGACTACCTGGTCAACCGTCCGCAGCGTTTCCGTTACAACATCGGTTTCGGCACGAGCATCGACCTCGAAACCCTCCACGACATCATGTCCAAGATGCAGGTCTCCGAGCATCTGCACAAGGCGTTCGAAGCGTACGTGAAGCGCGAAAGCGGCAAGTTGAACTTCGACTCACTGCTCTGCGTCATCCGTGAATCGGCTGGCTGCAAAGACGCCATCGAAGTCGCCGACATGTGCGAAATCCTCAACGTGCCAGATTTCCCACGGATGCAGTGGTTCATCTCGCATGTTGAGGTTGTTGACACTCCGGAAGACTACGTGGGCTTCGGCTACATGATGCACGGTATCCGCCACGGCCGCGGCGACATGTCGATCAAGATCCAGGAATCTCGCCGTAATGCGGACGTCTCGTTCCTGAGCTTCGGCAACGCTAAGTCCGACCCGCTCCTTAAAGACGCGATGCTGCACATCGAGAACCTCGAAGAGTCGGAAGGCACTCGCGTGGTCGAGTACAAGGGGCTTCGTACGTTCCGCATCACGCTGACCTACGGCTTTGAGTACAACAGCTCTACGCTCAACCTGTCCGCTGTTGACTCGTTCAACGAGAAGGACGAAAACAAACTTCCTGGCATCGGGCGCATGCACAGCGAGTCGGTTGTCGTTGACAGCGGTGAACAGGCTGCCATGTCGGGTAAGCACATCCACGGCCAACGCATCAATTAATCCAACCCGCAACACCAACCCAAAGACTGAGGAGTCTTGCATGAAAATCAAAGATATCGAGAAGCACCAAGCGATCCTGGCTTTCCTGGCCAAGGACAAGAAACCCTTCGAAGCCTTTGTAGCCAAGGCTGACAAGAAAGAGCTGGTGTTCCAAGTCGACAAGACCATCCAGATGTCCGTGGAAGTCGAAGACTACGACAAAACCATCAAGGCCGGCTCCACCATCGCCATCGACGTCGAAACCGGCATCGTGACTCTGGTAGCCGAAACCGGCGTGGCTCCACAAGCCGAACTGCCGAAGTCCAGCCCTCGCAAATCCTGCTCCTCGCATGCCGAGTTGCAAGAATCCCGCGGCGGCTACTAAGCCTGCATAGAGAGGACCTTCGGGTCCTCTCTTTATTTTTGGAGTTCGTATGACTGCTATTGTGTACCATGATGGGAAGTTGATCGGCGACCGCAAGCAGGTGGCCTTAACGATACCTACAGCATTCGAAGACGGTCCTAAGGTCTTCATCAGCCGCGATAAGCAATTCGCTTACGGTGCCACTGGCTCCGCCATCCATGATTCCATTCGTGACGAATTGGAAGCACAACTCCGTATGGTTCTTGAACGTCTGGTCCTGGACAAACGAGACGTTGTTCCTCTTGCTGACATCATGGGTGACGACAAGATTGAATGCTTCACCCACGGCACCGTGATGACGCGTGACCATCAATGGGGCATCATGTCCTACGGTTCTCGCTTTCGTCGCTTAGAAGGCCATACACACGGCGTAGGGACGGGTGGGACACTGCTGGCCTCCATGTTGGTCTGCGGTATGTCGCTCAAAGACGCCATGCCTGTTGTAGAACGTCTGGATCACTTGACCGGCACGAAGGTTGATGTGATTTACGCAAGCCGACTCAAGCCATTTGTTATCAAAGGGACGCCACTGTGAACTTCCTAATCTATCGCCGCGGCAAGATCGGTTTCCCTGAAACTCACCATGCCAACGAAGGGGTGCATTTCAAAGTGCTCGAGGCCGACCCTGACACCTACTTCAGTGATCAGGGCTTCATCTATCCGCTGTCGGGCACCGGACCTAACATTGCGGACGTTGTCAGCGGACGTCTGCGCATGGCCAACCACCCTCGTGTCTCGATGAGCATGATGGCTTTCATGATCACCAAGCAAGGGGCGATCACGCAAGTCGACATCTTCAAGAACAACACTCATCCGGATGAGAAACGCTGGACGTTGGACTTCCATGGGTTGCCTAAGGGCAATTCCACGTACGTCATGTGCTCAGACACCATGACTCGTGACTCGTTGTTGGGTGCACTGGCCGCGTGGAAGGATGAGGAGAAGTTCCAGAAGGACACCAACGCCATGTCGGTCGCTTCAAATTATCCGATCGTGTGGTTTACTGTGGAAGAGATCATTGAACGTCTCAATAAACTCTACCCAGAGACCAACACCAAAGATGACGAAGACAACACTGCCTCCGGTCACCGCCGTCCCCGTAATCGGCCTCTCCCCCGACGGTAAAATCACCATCACTTACAGGCCCATAAGCACACCGGGTAAATAAATACGTTTTGCTCGTGATCTATGTAGTAGCACTGTGACATCATCCAAGGATAGTGCCATTGTTCGGATCGTTCTTAGGTTCCGTGCGCCGCATCTGGTCGTCACTACAACGTCTTCTAAAGGCCGTGTCACTCGTGACGCCGCCGAATGAGACGGACGACCCGCCGCGCATTACCGGGACCGTTACATCCGTTTCAGTGACTTCGGTGCCCTACCTCACGCATAAGGCGCGTGGAACGGTAGGTGCACCGTAGCACTGGAGACCTAAAATTACTGAGCGCCCATACCCTGCCCTCTAAGGAGCTACACGATCAGATCCCTTCGCGGCGCCGCCGTGTTGGCTTTGCTTACCTTGTCAGTCGCCCTGTCGGTACAGGCGGAACCTCAAAAGGACCGCTACCAGGACAAGGCCGTTACTGCGACGTCCGATAAGTCATTTCCTCACCACTCGACACTAGGTCTGTTGAGGGCTGTGCCATCCGTGGCGCGGTTAGAGGGAGTGCTCTTCATGGCACGTGAGTCGCAGCGACGGATAGCGACAGCTACGACCGGGAAGCCCAGCACGGGCACTGATAGGACTATCCAGCGCGTGCCTAAGGTGCACGTCGGCTGATCAATAGTCTGAGTTCAGTGAACTACATTGATGACTATTGATTCCGATTGAGTTCGGTTAAATTGGATGGCAATGGCCTCCAGTCTGATACTGACCTACGACTAAGTAACACAAGGCCTCGCACAATGCGAAGACGCGCTTGGTGAAAGGCCTCGGGGGATGAGGACGACAAGCGCTACACAGGGTTACGGGGCATCGTCGATAGTCGTTCCTATGGTGGGGTTGATCTCCCATTGAGGTGCGTCCGAACGATTGCCCCAAGACTTCTCTTTCTTTTTTTTGTTTTGCCGGGGTACCAATCCTATAGTTACCATTTGAGGTGTCCCATGTCTCTTGTTCAGATCTCTACCGCTTACGCCAATTCAAGTCCTCCAGGGCACCGGGATAACCCAGAACGCTGGATGGCTGCCCGTATCACCGCTAGTCACATGAACACCATGTTGCAGCTTATCAAGAAGTCATCCTTCGATAAGCTCTCTGGTGAAGAGTTCGACTCTGCCAAGCACCTGATGAAAACCATCCAAGGGGCTGCTGGCATCTTCATTGACGCACTGCATACCGCAGATAGCATTGACCAGCTCATTGACATCAACAATGAGTTCTACAAGATGGCCTGCACCAAATGCTGACATAGAGCCCGGGGAATCCCCGGGCTCTTTTGCCGTCTCGATTCGATTCGAAATATTTTCAACAATACATGATTCCGATGAATAACCTACCCTGATCATTGGAGATCAAACATGAACCTGCTCGCTAAAGCTGTAGAATTGAAAGCCGCTCAAGAAGCTGCTAAACCAGTTGAGAAAGTATCTCTGCTGGCCCGTATCAAAGCTTACTTCCGTAAGCGTGCTGGCAAGAAAGCATACGAGGCTCTGAAACAAGCCAAGCGTGAAGAGAAAGCCCAACTGGCTCTCACCAACGCTGAACGTGCTGACTTGCTGGACAAAGAATCCGATGAGCTGATCATGCAGTCCATCGGCGTGAAAGACAAAGCCAAGGTTGACGAACTGATTGAACTGGCTACTGCCAAGTCGATCGAAGCCGCTTCCCTGCGCGTAGCATTTTAATCCCCCGGAACTGAAGGAGTTTCATCATGGAAAAGCAAGTAGCCGTAATCGTTGGTGTTGGTGCTGTAGCCGCTGCTCTGGTTGGCGGTCTGGGTTGGAAGACTCTGAAGAACCGCACTGGCAGTGACAAACTGTCCCAAGAGGCCATGGACCAGCGCAAAGAAGAACTGCGTGCTCGTCTGGCAAACAAGATCACCCAGCCTGTAGAAGTACAGGTAGTTCACAAGGAAGCTGACCTCAGCACTCTGCGTGAAAGCGGTGTTCCAGTGTTGGCAAACATTGCCAGCCTGTTGGTCGAGACCACCGAAGCACCAACCATGGATCAGGTGGTGCAAACCATCCTCCATGCAGAAACACCTAAGGACATCGTCGAGGTGATCGAAGGTGCTCACGGTGAGAAGGTCGTCAGCATCTCCCGTCCTCGGGCGGTGACTGCTCCTGTACAACCCGATCAGACTCCGATGTTCTGGAGTTCGTTCGTGACCAAATTGCGTCGTCCCGATGTCATCGAGATGTCTTCGAAGGACTTCGATACGCGCAATGGAGACTTGGCTCGTGGGTACCACAAATGCCGCGTGGATGGCGTTGATGGTGTTCTGCACGTGACCAAGTCCAACGTCTCTGCCGTGCTGCACATGGGCGGAGATGAGTTCACCGGCATCAGTACTTCGGGTAGTCGCTTCAATGGCAAAGGGTTGGTTAACCTGAACCATGAGCAAGCGAAGAACTTCTTGACCGGTCGTTGATATACCGCCATAATGGCACTTCACCATAACCCGGGACTCTGAGGGTCCCACTTGCAAGAGGCTTTACCATGCGTCCTTTGAAACAAGCAATCTACTCCAGCCGTACTGCTGACAAGTTCGTTGTTCGTCTGCCTGATGGCATGCGTGAACGTATCGCAGAGGTTGCTAGGGATCACCATCGCTCAATGAACAGCGAGATCATTGCTCGCTTAGAGAAGAGCCTGGACCTGCCGGACGCTGAAGTGTTTGAAGTAGAAGCCCCGGAGGGTTCCATCTGGAATCCTTCCCTTCACAACTTGGTTCGTACCAAGGGTGGACAAATGGGCACTATCACGGAGTTCCGTGAAGTGTACAACAAGACAGCCGTCATCCAGGCTAAATTGGATCATCTGCATTGGCATGATCTCGGTGACTTGAAGCCGGTGTTTGTCAAAGCGTAACGGAATAGATCAGGGACCTTCGGGTCCCTGATCTTTAGTTCCTTTTTTCTTTGTTACCAACGCATGGTCGCTGACTTTCCTTTGACCGTGACCTTCTTGCCTTTGAGCCAGTCTTTCAGATCCACCAACTCACAGCTATCAATCATCTTCGAGCCAATGACCGACTTGGTCTTGTACTCGTTGCTCATGCCGTTGTGCAGGTTGTCCACCTTGACCCACATGGTCTGATCCCAGTCGATCTTGTAGAGGTAGACTTGCAGGCTTTGCAGTTCACGCTCAGACGGCAACGGACCATCGATGGTGATGGTGATCTCATTGCTCGCCGATTGGAACCGGGACAGATCCCAGTGTTTCTCGATGACTGAGGCAAAGCCCTGAGCAATGGCTTCTTCCATTAACGTCGTGGCGTACAACCATTCGTTGGATTCGGTCTTGTCCCACTTCTGCAACTCACCAGAGTGCATGATCCCGGGCTTGAGTTCGGGGTGCTTGTAGCCAGATCCATGGTACAGGTGGGACATGTTGATCACCGTTAATAAAGATAAAGAGCTGAGATGGTGTAGAACTGGACAAGGTCTCACACCATGAAAAAGTTGTTGGTATTCCGTGAAGGACTGCATCCAGACTCTCGGGAGTTGGAAGACTACCTATACGATAGCGAGGCCATTCGAGATGACTTCTTCGATTTAGCTGCCCGCGATGAACTAGGGGTCTACCACGGTCGCCTGTCCATGCACGCTACGTCGTGGGACGTGACATTTAAAGACGATGACAAGTTTGACTTCTGGCACATCGTCTGCGAGGGCTCTACAGGTTATGCGTTCGAGGAACCTGCCTTCATTGCCGCAATGGAATTCTTCAAACAAGAATGGCGTCAAGCCAAACTTGTGAACTGTCGTGCCGTACTACACAAGAACAATTACATGGTCAGTATCTACCGCCTCCCTAAGGCGATGTCGGAAGTGATGAGCATGGACCTCAAGAATCGCTTGGAGAGTTTTAAGGATGGGAAGTTCCATTATGAAACACCTGCGGATGCTCTTGGACCTCTTGCTGTTGCCGAGGAGGAGAGAGAAATTCAGGAAAGTGCTAAAGGCTAGCATCCACGCTACCTTGTTGGACAAACACACCTACTACGTCTTCTACAGCATCCGGAAGGGTCTGGGCGTTGAATACGCGCGTGCCATGCTGCGAGATTCCATGTACGACATGGTGCTGTCGATGTACAAAGAGAAAGGCCTTGAGATGGCGTTCTACACGGACATCGCTCGAGATCTGTGTGAGTGGGGTGATCGCATTGAATTCCTCGGTCTGTATGAGCCGACACCACAGCGTGAGAAGTTTGTCTTCTACCACGGCCAAGGGATTCCTGCCAAACGTCTCTACTTCCAATACGGTGACCACCTGTTCAATCGACTGGTTGATTACCCGGGTGTACAGATGGAAATGAGCAACATCATGTTCGATGTCATTGATAACAAAGGGGCTCCGGGCCAAGAGCCAGTGATCCATGCCAACGGTCGTAGGACGGTCAGTATGTTCGTTCTGAGGACTGAGGAAACTCAGGATAGTATGAAGGACTGATCAAAGTCCTCTGCCAACTATCTAAGGAATCCAACATGGCCGTCATTGACGAAACCAAGAAACCAGCCCAGAAGAAAGCAGCAGCCAAACCTGCGGCAAAGAAGCCAGCCGCTAAACCGGCTGCCAAGCCTCGTGCCAAGGTCGCTCCTGCCGACGGTATCAAGAAGACCCCAGTGGCTTCGATCACCGTTCCTCCTGCTGCTCAGGCCAAGCCTGCTGCGAAGAAGAAGCCAGCGGTCAAGCAACCCATCGCGAAACTGCCTCCTCGTCTGGCCAAGATCATCGAAGGCTTCGCCAAGGGCGGCGTGACTCGTTCTGAATCCCTGGGTGGCAAGATCACCAAGGCTCAGAAAGAAGTCCTGAACAAAGAAGCTGCACGTCTGGGCGTGACCCCGGCTGCACTGGTGGCCGCACTGGTCATCAACTTCCTCGAAGCCTGCGCTGCCGAGTGATGTGCCTGGGGAGAGCTTCGGCTCTCCCCTTTATGAGGAGATACCATGAGCAAGCTATTATCACTGAGTAGCCTGAAGTGGCTAATCGCCATCGGCATTCTGCTTGCCGGTCTGGCGTACTGGATCAACTGGTCTTTGGACATGAACACTCAGGTGGCCGACCAGAAGACCACCATCGAGCAACGTGACGAAACCATCGCTAGTCTGCGTACCGAGATCGAAACGTACACCTCCAATAAGAAACAGAACAAGATGTGGTTTGATGCGCTGGAAGACGCGCAAGTAGACCTTCTCTGTGCTGCCCGTACAGGCACGCCAGTGCCGACCCCTGACGTTCCCCAGGTACAGATCAAAGAAGTGATCCAGTACCGCGACAGGGTCTCTCAATGCCCCACTACCGACATCACCAAGGCAGAAGTCTTTGACCCCAAGGTTTCTGAACTGCGCCCTGTGAATGATGAGATCGCATTGCAAGCTTTGAACAATGCCTGGAAGGCGTTCTGCAAGGCTGACAACAATGAGGATGAGACATGCGCGCCCTTTCGTTGACGCTCTTGTTTGCTGTGTTCTTCCTGCAAGGATGTGGCAATCGACAGTACCAAGCAGTGCCTCGCTGTGAACCCAGTAATCCACCCAAGGGCGAACAGTACACCAAAGGCACCCCGGATGAGAAGTTGGTCCTGATGACCACTGCCTACATCCGCCAGACCCAAGTAGTCACCGACTGCAATGACAGCATCCGTCTGATCAACGCGGCTAACAAAGCAGTCAAGTAAATACTGGCGAGGGCTTCGGCTCTCGCCTTTATGCCGATTCGATTGAACTTTATTTCAACAATACATGATTGCGGTGTATCAACCCTAACCTAGTAATAAGGATCGCATCATGTCTGAGAACAACACCGCTGCAACGGTTATCACCGTCGGCATTGTGGGTCTGATTGGCTTTAAGTGCTATCGGAACTACAAACGCCGTAAAGAAGAAGAAGCGAAGATGATTAAAGTTCGTGCCACTGTGGCGAACATGATCAAGGACGTTCCCGGCTACAACAAACCATCTCGCTAAGGAGATAGCAATGTACATCGACGCCATCGTCGCAGTGTTCGCTCCAGCTCTTCGGATCTGGACCAGTCACGCCAGCCTGCTGAGCAGCTACGTGTCCACGCAGAACTTCGCGGTGGCCATTGAACTTATCCAAGGCTTTGTTACCACGATCAACGTGGTGGACATAAAGGGAACCGTCCTGCACACCGAGCAGATCGAATTCCCTTTTGAAAGCCTGCGCTGGTACGCAGAGACCCTGCAAGGTATTCCGATCTTTTCGTTGAAGCATGAGCTTCAGCCGGAGTACCGTGCCAAGGTCATCATCGAGCAAGCAAAGATTATCCTGTCCGTCGATTGGGCAGAGAATCCTGCTGACAAAAGCAAGTTGCAATAACCTACCCTATCCCCATGCTAAGGAGCATGTCATGACTTACACTATCATCGTTGATTCCCGCGAAGTTGCAGAAGCTCAGGCTAACACCCGTGAGCCGTTTAAAGACCTGTTCGTCACTCGCCTCCCAAGCGAATGTGAAGAGGTTGGTTACGAGCGTGTCGATGACATGCTGATCGTGAAGTACGAAGAGAACGAAGATGGTCGCATGGCCATCACCGCTCAGATGCCGTACGACCTTCACGATCACCTGCCTCGCATCTTCGGCGTTATCCTGAAGCTGCATTACGGTGTGACCAAGATCAAGCTGGGCAACAAGATCCACCGCATCGATGTCCTCGTGAACGCGCCGTTAGGCGTGTACTTCAATGAGGCCATCATAGGTGGTCGTGCACTGAAACATGAAACAACCGGCACTGTATTTACCCGTGGTGGAGATACATACGCCGCTGTAACGGACGTCACCCTGAAGATCCTTAACGAGCGTTTCGTTAAGAAAGGCACTGGCGTCTTTATCCCTGATACCTACCTGGTCCGCTTCGTTGTGAATGGCCGGTATGTGTATCAGCCAATGTCTCGTCTGTTCAACGATGTTGATGTGGCTAGCAGCTTCAATGCCGCCATCACCAAAGAAGAATGGGCTGAGAAGAATCAAGAAGTAATCAACAGCCTGGGAGATCCCACCAAATGATCCAAGTATATCACGAAGAGAACGGCCTGATCTTCCGTAAGCACGAGGCCGACACCGGGATCAGCTACATCGCTGTTCCCATCGAAGAACTGGAACCAGAGGAGCCCTTGAAAGGCCTTCTGGTTCGTCACGGTAATCCGCACACAGGACAGTGTGGTTACTACCCGCTGTCCTTACTGCTTACCACTCCTGACAAACGTTACGAGATCGCCAGCAAACAACACAAACGTCCACCAAACGAAAACTGGGTACAACGTATCCTGTCCGACCTGAAATGTGAAGGCTTGAAACTGGTTCACTGACGGCATAAGGAGAGGACCCCATGGGGTCCTCTCCAGTGCTTTCTTTTTTCTTTATTTGACCGAACGGTCGATGTACTTGATGATTGCCACAGCCGTCTTATAACGCTCGAGCATATCGATGATGCCCCAGGTCCACTTCTCAGGATCGCCTTGGAAGTAGAAACGGTCGTAGAAATCTTCGTACAGGCTGTAGTCCGACTCGTAGATCCACGCACTGAACTCAGAGCCGTCTTCGAAGTCCAGCCAGGATAGGTCGCGCAGAAGTTTTACCGACGGGTCCCACTCTCGGTCCGACAACATCTCTTTGACCAGTTTGGCACCGTACAGGACATCTTCCTTGCTCAATGCAGGTAGGGTGGCCTGTGGCTTGACTTCCGGGATGGGCTTGGTATCCACATACCCGTTTTCATCAATAAAGATGTTGAGGTTCTTGATACTGGACGTCCCCATCTTTGGAAGCTTGGGTACCGGATCAGGGATCTTGTTCAGTTCCTCAACTGCTTTACGTACGACTTCCAGCGCGCCTTCGTCACCTTCTTCCTTGCCTTTGACAGCGGCATGGCAACGCTTTTCGATAGCCTGGACTTGGTTGTCCATTGACTTGAGTACCTGACCCCATGCACGACAGAACTTATCTACCGAATCATGGGCGACCTTGATATTCAGTAGCGCGCCTTTGCCGATGGTGTTGTTGACCGTGAAGTATGGGCTGATATCAGAGGCTGGAACATCACCTTCCACGAACTTCTGCTTGTCAAGCCATGAGGAACTGAGGTAGGTCTTCTCGAGTTCTTTGAGGAACTTGGCGATTTCGTTACGGTGCTCCTGATTCCATTTCTCTTCTTCGGGAATGGATTTTGGTTTACCCTTCTTGCCAAAGATAGTGGAGATGACGCTGCCAAGACTTTCCATGGCTGGTCGCTCGCCTTCAGGCAACAGACCACTTACCAACTGCACCACGCCTTCTTGCGCAGCAATGTTCTCTGGCATATCGCGACTGATCTGGATAGCCAGAGAGCGAGCTTTATGCAGGGCCTCGTTACGGCATTCGTCACGCCGGTTGATCTCTTCGATCGACTCGAGTGACGCCAGAAGACCCTTACTGACTTGTCGAGCATCTGATACGATGTATTGACTGAGGATGTTGTGTTTCATCATCGATCCTTAAAAGGTGGGGACCCGAAGGCCCCCGGTAGTTATGGTGTCAGTTCAGGGGTCAGTGTCTCATCAACCGGGATGGTATCGGCAGGGAGCATGGTGCGCAGTTGTTGCATGAACTTCTCACTGTCGTCCCAGTTAGCCTGAGGGTCCTCGACCAAAGACTCCAAGGAAGCCTCGATGTCATCAGGTGCCTGAACCCCAAGGATCGCTTCCACTTGGCTTTTCGACCACGAAAGGATGTCCTTGGAACGAGTGGAGATGTTCGGCTCTTGGCCAGTGTCGAGGAAGGTCTCGTGCACATGGCAACGATGCTTCTGACCGATCCGATCTACCCGTGCGATGGTCTGAGTGCGCTCATAATCACGGAACGGGGAGTTGGTGAAGATCTCGGTGTTGGCCATCACCAGAGGCACCGCCGTCGACAACGACTTGAAGGTCGCAATCAATGGGTTGGCATCTGGATCGTTCTCGAACTGCTTGACGATAGACGTCAGGTCCTTGTTGGTCTCACCATACACCAGCAGAGGCTTATACCCTGCGGCTCTGAGGAGGACATCGAGGTCCTTGACCACTTCCACGTAGCTGGTGAAGATCACCGTCTTGCTGGCAGCGTTGTCGATGATGGTATCAAGCGGCATGTTCGGGAGCATGTCGAGGTGACACTGAATGCGCATCCGACCCAGCACCTGAGACAAGGCCTCACCCATCACTTTCAGTTCAACGTACTTGATGATCGCCCGCACGTTCAGGAATGGCTTCCGGTAGGTGTCAGGCAACGATGGCACGATGTTCTTCAGCTCGTAACGGTTGCAGTACATCACCATGTCTTTCATGGTGACCGGGTCGTAACCTTTACGGATGGTCCTGACGTAAGACTGGTACTGCGTGAACGCTTGACGCTCGGACGGCGACTTGAGTTTGGACTCGTGCATCGCCATGCAGCGTTCGTACAGACCTTCGTATTCCTTCATGCCGTCCTTGTAGTACTTCAGACGGGTCTCAATGAAACCAGTCATCTTGTCCCGGACCGAAGTCAGGGTGTACTCAGGACCGTTCTTCAACGGGATCTTGACTTCGTGGTAATCCACACCCGGTGTCTCGATCTCGGCCTTGACAACCTTAAAGGAAACGATACCCACACGGTTGGCCAGAATCTCCAGTGCCTTCTTGGCTTCCTTACCGAAGATCTTCCGGAAGGACGCTTCTACTTCGGCGGTGAAGTCGGAGCAGATGGTCTTGAGCAAGGTGATCGCTTCAGACCCCATTGCCTTGAACGGCGTACCAGATGCGTGCACCACATCGCGTGCTTTAAGTCCATGGCAAATGTCGATCAGGTATTGGGTACGCGCCGACTGTTCGTTGAAGTTGTGAGATTCATCGATAGCCACAAAGACTTTACCGAAGGCACCACGGTTCTGCTTGACGAATGCGAGGAACTTCTCCATGTAGTCGTAGTGAACAATGTAGTACTCTTTACCCAGTGTAGGCTCTTCGCCACTGAGACTGTGCCAGTGATCAGGGACGCCCTTCTTGAAGAGCATCTTGATCGTCTTGACCCACACGTCGAACACGGAGTTCTTCGGTACGATGAAGACCTTGGTGTTAGCCCCGAGCACGTGACCGAGAGCAAAGTTGGTGATGGTCTTACCGCCGCCTGCTGCCACGTCCATGAGCATGCCATTCAGGGCATATTCGAAGGTCGTCCGATCGTACTCGTGTAAAAAGTTAAGTTGGTGCTGGAATAATGTGACATTGAGGTCACTCAACGCCTGGTAACTCAAGCGGGGCGTGAACCCAGTCATGCCAATGTTACGTAACCAAGTGGAGCGAATCAGTTCCTCGGCAACCTTGGATAACGTACGACGTCCACAAAAGGTACGCCGGGAATCCTGCAATTGCTCCAGGATGTACAGGACCTCGATGGCAAACCACTTCGGGAATTTAACGGAGGACCGAGAGACCGAAGTAAAGATGTTGTTGGCGATCTTGCTGGTTTTCCAAAAGTTGTAGATGTCTTTCTGAAAACGCAGACCGGGTATTCCGTTCACTATAATGTGAGAGTCAGTCTCTTTGACAGAGATTATCCCCAACATGCGCGAAAAGCTGGCGTACATTCCTATATTCCTCAAGGGGAGTATATCTGAGAAGAGGGTCATAACATGACGCACAATACCACCGCACGACCTAATGCGGCTCAAATGCTCCATGAGGCTCAAGGCTACCGCACCAGCCTCGAAGCCCTGATGTCGGTAGGCAAGGCACTCCTGCTCAATCCATCGTTGGAAAGCGACTCCGCTTCTTCCTTCATGGTGCTGGCAGAAGACGTGCTGGAACAAGCCGATCATCAAGCCGACTTGCAGGTCGTCGATGGCGTGACTGAGCCTCAGGCTCAAGTCGAACTGATCATGCAGGACGTGCTCACTCCACGCCTGACTGAAGTTGAAGCGATCGAGCAGGCACTGCAAGAAAAGGCCGATAACGACGAGCCTGTTCCATTCACCACCCGCGATTCGGAAACTTCCGCGTCGCTGGAATCGCTGAGCTTCAAAGCCGAAGCCCTTGGCCTGTTCAAGGAAAACATCGACACTGTGAAAGCAGTGATCTCGATGGAAGGCATGACTGTCGAAGCCGTCCGTCCACTGGTGCTGAACGTAGCCCGTCGCATTGGCGATGGTCTGGCTACTCTCGGCGTGTCCATGGAAGAACTGGGCGAGACCCAAGTCCTGGGCGAGATGTCCGATGCGGTTGACCGTATCGAGCAACTGGTAGCCACTGCCAAAGAGCAGGCTGAAGAAAGCATCGAAGCCGCTCGCGCTGAAGCTTCTGAGCAACTGGCCGAAGGTACCGACAAGATGGGCGACTTGATCGAAGCCCACCGTGCCGATAACCCGTCGGGTCCGAAACTGAACGACGACGTCCAGGCCAGCAGCATTCCGTCTGACACCCCGTCCAGTCAGAACAATGGTGAAGGCGAAGTGACCGACCCTGTCGATCCGAACGCTGATCCAGATGCGCCGGTAGACCCCGATGCTGATCCGGTCGATCCAATCGACCCTGATGCTGATCCGGTAGACCCGATCGATCCAGATGCCGATCCAGTTGACCCGGTTGATCCCGTTGATCCAGACGCGGACCCAATCGACCCTGAAGCGGACATCGCTGCGGCTAACGCCGACGCCGATCCAGTTGATCCGGATGCAGATCCGGTAGACCCAGTCGATCCGGTTGATCCAGTGGACCCAGAAGAAGAGGAAGAAGAGGAAGACAAGGACAAGGTTTCGACCGAATCCGTTGCCGACCCGATCGTCATCGAAGACATCACCACTCGCGTTCAAGATGTTGACGCCGTGGTTGGTATCTCTGGTCAACTGATGAACTGGCTGGACTCCAATGGCCTGTTGACCGCTGACGGCAAAGCTGCGCTGGAAGGCGGCATTGACCACAAGTTCTGCCTGTGCACCAACATGGTTGTTGACGCTGCTGGCGACGTATTGGTCCGTCACTACGACACGTGGGTTGCTGCCTGCATTCGTGATGGCGAAACCAACACCCGCGCCCTTGCTGCATTGATGGACATCTAAACCGTTGAAACCACGGTATAGTATGTAGGACCTGTTCTTTAACAGTCTATCCGACATTGATGCGCTTGACTGCGTATAAAAGAGGAGAGCTTTGGCTCTCGCACTCGTGGTACCCACCCACTCCCCCATCGGGCGGGCCACACAGCTGAGGGCATTGCGCCCTCAGCTACTATTTCGTTGCCCCTAACAAACTCGTCGTGATAGTTAGGGTTGTTGCTGTTCCGTAGCCCCATGCCAACGCTACCCATGGTGTGTTACGGTAAACGATGACGCGTCTGAGCGTATGCTCCACGTCGCTGCCAATGATGTCTCCCGATCCGGCTGAAAGGGGATGTCAGGCGTCACGAAGTGCCACTCCTCATGGAGTGATGCCATCTTTAGTGCAGCCTCCAGTGTTCCGTCTTCGGATAGAGCATTGGGGGATGCACTGCGGATGGCTTTTATTTTTATTTTGCCGTGTCACTGTATAGACGAAGGAGGGAACTATGGAACTCTACACTATCGCTCTCTCCCAATGGCGCAAGGCTAAGGAGAAGCAAGTCACCCTGATTGACATCACTGTCAAGTCAGGTCTCTTGGTCTTTGCACCAGAGCCGTCCGTACTGTGGGCCTACAAGAGAAATGAAGTCTCAGACGAGCAGTATACGCAGTTGTACCTAGAACGCCTCAGGGAGCAGTTTAGAGCCCATCCTGAAGCCTTCCAAGAGTTCCTCGAGCAGGAAGGTCCGATCTGTGTGGCATGTTACTGCAAAGCCGGCAAGTTCTGTCACCGTCACATCTTCGTGGAGTTCATTAAGGACGTCGCAGAAGACAATGGTTACACGTTAAGACTGTGTGGCGAAATACTATGACTAGGGCTTTCTACTGAGGCTATCTCATGGCGTGTAAAACCGACAACTTCAAGTTTGACCCCGACAAGACAGCGCTGGAGAACCTCTTTGCTCTGATCTATCGGACCAACCGCGTTAAGCTGAACCCAGACATGGTGGAAGTAGAACTCCCTCGTGCCTTGGCAGACGGCGAAGACCCTGATGGCGACAACACCGTTATCTTGGTCAAGGCCAAGCAGGGCGGTCCGTTCAAAGGGCAGGAAGACCTGTACTACGCAAGGGCTGACATCAATACCCACTACCCGACCTTCACCCTCGACCTAGAAGACGTGAAGGACATCCATGACAAGTCTGCGTTGATTGCCTACTTGGATGGACGGTTCAATCTGGTAGACGGCGAATTCGATGTTGACATTGATGACCCATTCACGTCGCTGTTCCAATTCATTGACGTGGACATCTTTGCCAAGGAAAAGTCCCTGATCTACATCGGGGATAAGAAGATCCATTTGTTCTGGTCTGGCGGTATCCGTCGGATCACGGATGAGGGTCAACTGCGCATCACTGATGAAGGTCAGATCCGGGTCATTCCCAACGGCAGTCTTGACTAACGGCATATAGAGCGAGGGCCACTGGCCCTCGCTCTATGTCGCGTCGCCTTAAACTTCAGGCTCTGGTTCCAGACCGTCGGACGCTTCGTTGAAGGCGTCGATCAGGGCTTGGGCCAGTGCGTCGATGTCACTGGTGTTGGTGTCGAGCTGGGTCTGCATCGGACCAACAGCAGCAGCCACTGCCGCATCGACTTCAGCGCTGGAAACCAGCAGGTTGAAGCCAGTACCGGCGACTTGCACGTCACCGATGGACAGGGTGAAGATTTCGACGAAGGTGTGACCTGCGCCAGTGCTGTCGGCGATTTCAACGCGACGGGTAACGACTTTCGAAGGCACGCCGCCAACGGAAGCTTCAACCACGCTTACCGACAGGAATGCTTTATCAGCACCGGTGTCAGTCAGGATGGTGGTGCCGGACATGGCAGCAACAGCAGCAGGACCGGACCACTCGCCGACCTCATGCGAACCCATTGCCACGTAGTCAACGCCCAGGAAGACGTTCAGCGGAGCGATGGAGAAGTCATCCGGAGTAACGCCGGACATTTCCAGGATCTCGTCGAGCGTCTTGCCTTCCAGCAATGCCGAGTCGGCGGCCTGGTCGGTCTTGCCCAGCTTGGTGCTATCGGCGTACGCCTTGGCATCAGTCAGCGCTTGAGCGGCTTTGGTGGTCGCGTCGGTAGCGGCAGCGGCTTGTGCAGCATCGGCCTTGGCCTGTGCACCTTCAGGGGTTTCCTTGGTGCCGATCGAGGTCATCAGGGTGTTGATGATGTCAGGATCGTTTTGCAGAGCGTCGGCGATTTCCTTGATGGTGTTCAAGGTTTCAGGAGCAGCACCGACCAGGTCGTCGATCTTCTTCTGAGCGATCAGATCAGCCAGGAAGGCGGTGACGTACTTGTCAGCAGCGCCAGCCAGAGCCTCAGCTTCGGTAGCGACGCCGTAGTTCTCGACGTTACCCAGGCCAATGGAGGTTTTGTCGATGGCGGCAATGTCGCCTTCGAGTTCAGTCTTCGCAGCGTCAACGGCAGCCGCGATGGCAGCAGCGTATTCGGCTTGCAGAGTAGCGAGGTCCTTCCCGCCAAGCTTGAGGGCGTTGTCGGCTTCACCGGCAGTGGCTGCTTTACCAGCCAGGATCAGTGCAGTGATCTCGGCCAGGGTTTTGCCTTCGAGCTTCAGGCTGTTGAGTGCATCCTTGTTAGCCAGTGCGGCTACAAGACGTGCGATCGCCGCTTTCAAGGCGGCTTCTAGTGCGGCGTTGGACAGTGCCATGAAACGTTCCTCTCGTGGGAAGTAGTGGCGAGGGACCGACGTGGCACCTCACATAATAAATGGGTCTGACGCACGTCCCCAAGGCTACTCGGGTCGGTGCGTCAGGAACGACTTTAGACACCCACCAGAAGTGTGTCAGTAATGTCGTCGATGTCACTGGTGACGTTCTGCAACGTCTGTTGAAACTCTGCAACCAGCAGGTAGTCTTCAGCCGGCTTACCGCCAAGCTTCAGAGCGTCCACCGCCACGTCTTCTGCACCCAACTTGCCATCGAGCAACTCTTGAGTCTGTTCGATGGTCATTGCCCCGACTTGTTCAGCCGTGACGTTGTTGGGGTTATCTCGCCTTGCGGCGTAGATAGCGAGGATGTCGTAGATGGTCGTCCGATAGGTTTTCTTCGGAAGACTTTCGCCACCATCAGCACGGGTGCTGGTAGTGATCTCTACGCTATCCTCGCCAGACAGCAGCGAGGGATCAATGGGCGTCAACTGCCCAATGGTACTGGTCCAGCTTTGAGGCACTTCTGGCTCAGCCATGATATTCCCTCACCCTATCGGGTCAACTCTTAGGCACCAGCTTCAGAGTCAACTGGGGTTACTGCCAGGCCGCCGAGCTCTGGGTTAACGACGGCTTCAGCTAAAGGGGTTTGAGCTACCGCCAGCGAAACCAGCAGGTCGCCTTTGAACGCGAACGAACCAGGCAGAGCGGACAGAACGACTTCGGTGTCTTCTTCACCAACGACGGTGGTCAGATCGAAGTCTTCGGCATTGAAGCCCAGGCCGTAACGGGTGTTGATGGCGTCAACCACTTCACCCACGTTGACAGCACCTTTGACGACGGACACGTCGGTGATGCCGGCTGCGGTGAAGATGCCTTGTACGTCCAGACGGTCGAAGAAGACAGTCTGTTCGCCGGAGAACAGGGACTCCGGAGCGGCGGTGATTTCAACCTGAACTTCACGGTTCGGGTTGGTGGAAGCGGCGACAGCGCCGTAGGTGAAGTCGGTAGCCAACAGGGTCTTGCCCTGGGCGGCAGCAGCGACGTTCAAGGCCGCGAGCAGCAATGCGCGGCCAGTGTGAGCAGCGTTCATAGAGTGATCCTCGTGTGAGCGAATACAGCGAAGGAATTGCTGTACATAGGATGTCGGCATAAACCCCCTACAGCACCGTAGCGCTGTAGGGGGCAGGCTTTATAGTGCGAGCATGCCACTGTTCTGAGAAACAGGGCGATGTAATTGGAACGGGAAGGTCTTCTCGTGGTCGTCGTGACGTACGACGTTCACACGGTACTGGCCATTGTCCTGCTCCTGTGGGGAGGCCTGAGTGGCTGCCACATCGAGCCATTTCGCCATGTACGGCAATGGCATCTCCAGCGGGGCTTTGAAGTCCACAGGACGTTCCAGGACGTCACAGGCATCAGCCACGTTGAAGTTGATGAAGGAACCGATCTCATCCCAACCCACGCCCGGTACGATCGAACCCGAATCACGCTGGAAGTTTCTCCAACGCATTTCAGATGCACGCACTTCGAGGGTCATGTCGTCAATGAGTTGACGATTCGCCTTCCAGCAAGCACGACCACGCTGAGTAGACATCTCGTACTGGAGGACGTACTTGCCAACGTTGACGTGGATCTCAGCTTCGTCCTGAGCGATACGCTGTACCGCTTTACAGATCGGCATGTAAGCACCGGTCTGAGCAATACCTGCGGTCACGGCGAACGAACCCATGAAGTTCACACGCTCGAGCAGGAACAGTGCCACGGTGAACATGAACGCAGCACGGTAGGCTTCGTCGGAGTCGCGAGCGATCAGGCCCAAGGATACCTTCAGACCCACACGGTAGCTTTCGCCCATCACGCGGCCAATGGTTTCCATACGGGACATGGCTTCCTTGACACCCAGCACATCAGCCAATACGGCGTTTGGACTGTCGAAGCTGTAACGCACGATCTCACTGTACGTGGTAGCGTGCAGGTTCTCGTTGGCTACGATCTGGTCCCACACTACCTTCAGTGCCGAACTGGTGACGAAGTGGTTACCCACAGCCATGATGCTGTTGGCTGCCATGGTGTCGCCTTCCCACTGCCAGCCCAGGTTCTGGATCATGGCCTGAGCGACGTACTTGTCACCGGTCTTGAACTCGAGCAAGCACGGGCTGAAGTCGAACTCGTTGGTGTCCCAGTCCAGCGACCGTAGACTACGCCAGAAGTCCCACAGCTTAGGATGAGGATCGTTTACCGTATCGAGCAGGCCAGCAGGCTCGCCGAGGAACAACCGACTGTCTCCGTAGTTCTCCTTGTTGGCGTTGAAGATGTTGATGTCGAACATCGTGTTGGGCGTTACGATCATTGATGCTTCTTGCAAATTGGACATAGTGGGATGTCGTCTATCGAATGGGGGAGGGAAGCCGGTGTTGCCACCGGCATGCCTGAGCAGTTAGACGGAGCAACCGCCTGTAGTGCAGACTGGACCGTTGGTGTCCAAGCCATCGTCTTCTGCTACTTCACGACGTACGCGAGTCATGACCGCTGCCAGCGCGTCTTTGTCAGACGAGTCGGTGTTGGTGTAGTAGACGGTCTTCTGGCCGTAGAAGGCCAAGGCGTTGGTTTCTTCGATCAAGTCGCTGGAGCTGACTTTCTCATCGCCCTTGAGGGTGGCGTACCAGTCTGCACTGATGGATTGGTCTGCCCACTTCTGGAAGATCGCGTACGTCTTGGTGTGATCCAGACGAGTACGGTTCCAGGCAATGGAATACCACTCTTTCAGTGTGTCGGCTTCTGGTGCTACCCAGTACATGGAGTTGTCGGCGTCGGTCTTGATGATCGACAGTTCACGCAGATCCATGAGGCTGTTGGTGCAGGCGCTGTACTTCGAGGAGGACTCACCTGGCATGTGCGCAATCAGCGAGCTGTTGCGGCAACCTTTGTTCTCGATCAGTCGACGGGAGACATCGTCCCAGTCGTACACGTTCACGAACGGTGCCAAGGTATCGACGTTACGGTTGTAGGTTGTCTGTGGAGTCCAGCCACGTGGCCAGTCGGTCTTGTGAATCCACTCTGCGTTGCCACGCTCTTGACCCAGACGGATCGAAGCGTTGATCAGGTGATACGCATGACGCTCGGCGATGCGATGCAGCTCCATCATGCCTTCCTGCGAGTTGTAAGACAACTTGCGCTGGGCCATGTAGTGAGCGACGTCCATCAGACCCACACCAGCGTTACGACGCGCTTGGGCGGTCAGCTTCATGTGAGGCAGGGCGTAGTCGTTGTTGTCGATGCAGTAGTCGATCATGTACAGAGCGTTGTAAGCCGTCTCGGCGTACTGTTCTTCTGTCTTGATGTTGGTCGGGATCAATGCAGCCAGTGCACAGAGGGAGACCTCAGGCTCTTGACGCTTGTCATGGACGGCTGTCACCTTGTGGTAGGTGAACGTACCTTCACGACGGTACTCCACGCCCGGCTTGAGTTCCAGTGCGGCAACCGAACCCACCATGCCTTTGATTTCAACTGGTACGTTGGAGTCGAGGAACATATCCTCATTCTCTTCGGTGGCGAACTTGATGTAGCCCAAGAACTTGGTGCTGTACAGTTCGATCAGGTGATCATAGTGCCAGGTAGGTTGAGTGATCTCAACACACAGGTTGGACGACAGGATCGGATCACGGTGCGGCGTGTGGAAGTTGATCTCGTCGATCAGTGCCAGGTAGAAACGACCGGTCTCGAACCCTTCGGAACGGGCGTTGACGACCAGTTGGCGAGCCGATACAAAGGTCTTCTCGAACGTCTCGTCCTGTTCGTACTTCTGGTACAGACGGATGAATTCGTTGAGGTCCTTGCCGTACATCGCCGCCGACAGGTCAGGGGCGCTGAAGACGTTGAACAGGAAGACCTGCTCATTGAGCGCCGACTTGTGCAGCAGGAAGCGGTTCAGCATCATGGTGTAATCGATGCCGCGCTGACGCTTGTTGATCGGGGTCCGTGGGTTCTTCAGGACCATGATCTCGGCGACTTCAGGATCGAACGCACTGAAGTACTCGTTCAGACTACCGCCACGAGGACCTTGCTTGTTCGACTTGACGATGCCGAATTGCTTGTTGTAGTACGGAAGCTTACCGCTATGGATCACCAGACCGCCACGGATCGGTTCGCCCAGAGAACGGACACGCATGTTCTCGCCGAGGCCGGCGGACATGTAGGTCATCACTTCAGCAATCACGGAGGACGCGCCGATGGATTCCTTGGTGTCGTCACAGGTGAACAAGCAGCACGAGAAGAACCCGTTGTGGCCAGTGCCCATGTTGTTGTGGTTCGGCGTTGGTGCCGACAGACGCTCGTTCACGAGGTCAGCGTAGATCGACTCGAAGCGAGCCATCCGGGTGATCGGATCGTGGTGCTCACAGACGACCATGGCCACACGAGCCAGCGCGTGTTGACGAGTCTCGTAGATACGACCAGTCACACGGTTGCGCAGAGCGTACTTGTCACGGCCTTGCTTGAGCTGGTAGTGCGCACAGTGGAAGTCACGCTCGTGGTCGATCAGCGACTCGATGTGAGCGTATTCGTCGTCAGAGTAGTTCAGGTTCAGCAACACGCCAGCGGCTTGCATGACGGTGTGGACTTCGCGCAGGGTGCGTTTCTTCTTGCCCCCGAATACTTCCTTATGGATGTCAGTTGCGTAGATACGTCCGGCCATCAGTTGGCCAGCCCAAGTATCAGTGTTCAGTGCGTTACGGATCAGGCCGTTGTTGAATTCTTGAGCAGTGCAGCGCTCTGGCATCTGTGCCACAGTGGCGACAACAATGGCCTGCCAGTCGATGTACTTGGCGAATCCTCGTGCTCCCCACTTCCCCCAGCCGAGAGCCTTGGATGCGTTGAACGGTTCAATGTGCCCGTCACGTTTGATGAACTCTTTGATCATTGGATGATGCCCTAGCTGTTGATTCTGAGACCAAGATTGGTGATTGGTTGGCCCTCTATGCATAATGTATCCGGTCTAAATTTCTTTTGTAAATTGAACCGTATTATGACCACACATTATCGACTCGATGGACATGTAAATTAAAAAGGAGTGGGGCCTTTATATGTACGTCAGGGGGATTTATGGAAGCAGTAACGATACACAAGCTCAACGAAAAGCTCGTCGTTAGCTTAGCCGAACTACCGGGCTTTAGAAGACTCGGATCGGTCGTGGTAAAGGATGAGCAAGGATTGAAGTCCGGGGCTGTCACCGTGTACTTCGCTGGGGATTACTTCGACAGCAGGCTAGAAGAAGGGGAATTCGATAAGACGCGTAACCAGATCACGAAGCTGGTCAGGAACTACGCCGTCAAGAATGGATACGGTGTCTCTACAGGACGGATGAACCTGTCCTTGACGTTACGTGAACGAAATAACGCACAATTACCAGAAGTTGCATAGGGGCTATTCAATGGGATTTATCAAACGGTTCCGCGCTCGACATGAAGAGCGTCGTCAGCTGTACGAGAGCATCAAGCTCACCCATAAAGCTATTCGCAGGCTGGTCGTGACCGACATCTTCGTCGGCTACAACAACCACTCAGAAGAAATCAGGGCACTCTACCGCGAGATGATCGAACAGGTCGGTCGCTTTGCGGACATCGTTAAGAGTGTCAACCTCATCGACACCATGTTCTACGGCGAAGAAATGCGTAGACAGGTGCCTTACATCAAAAAGCTCGACGACGAGATCAGGAACATGATGTTCTCGACGCAAGAGCAAGAACAGGTCTTAGCCACATGAGTCTTAAAAGTGATCGTTGGATCATCGGACAGAACCGCATCCCAGCATTCCGCTTCGTGGATCGCAAAGGGGATAAGAACTACGTCGTAGGGCCTCCGTACACCGAGTACGAAAGCCAAGTCATCAAGGCATCCTTGTATGACATCGAAGGTATTGGTGGTCCTTCTCCAGCCAAGCATCCGTTGCGTCGTCACATTGCTGTCCAGATCCCTAAGGCTCAGCTGGACGACTGGAAGCCAATGATCGAAGGTGCGGTGGACAAACCCATCCGTTACGTGGATCGCACTACTGGGGAGCCTGTAGACGTCCCCTACGGTGAGGAGCCGCCAGAGACAGCCCGTAAGATCATTTCCTACGGAACGTCTTCCTACGGCTACGACGTGCGCATCAAGGGTGATCCCGAGCAGATCAAGGTCTTCACCAATGTGTACGAACCAGAGATCGATCCCAAGAACATGAAGGAGAGCAACTTCGGCACTCCTCAGGTTCAGATCGCTGCTGATGGTTCGCGGTTCGTCTGGGTCCCAGCCCATGGCTACATCCAAGCACCGACCATGGAGTACTTCCGCATCCCGCGTGACGTGCTCGTGATCGTGCTAGGCAAATCGACTTATGCACGCTCTGCCTTGATCTGCAACGTGACGCCTATCGAGCCTGAGTTTGAAGGCGAGGTGGTCATTGAAGTAGCCAACGTGACCAACAGTCCGGTCCGCTGCTACCTCGAAGAAGGCATCGCTCAGTTCGTCTTCTTGCAAGGCGATGAAGCATGCCTGCGTTCGTACAAAGACAAGATGGGCAAATACCAAGGACAACGCGGCCTGACTCTGGCCCGCGTCTAACCGAGCATAGACACCATGACTAACACCATTATCATCAAAGACGACATCGAGCGTGCCATCAACTACGTCCGCAAGCACAATCTTGAATGTGCTCAACCGCTGACGGAGATGATCTTTGATCACATCGCCAAACTCCGCGATGGCGGCTGGAACATCACCTACACCGGTTCGGTCCTGACCAACCGTACCGACTACGTTTATAACCACACTGGCGAAGACAACGATGAGCGGGTGTTCTTCCACCTGTTCAAGTTGGATCAGAAAGGTCAGGCCATCGACGTGGCCTCCTTCATCGCTGTGAACCTCACTCGCGGTACAGTCACCGACTGCTCCGCCAACATTGTTTCTGTGCACTGAGGCAACCATGGCAACATTCAACGCAAAACTGGGGATGGGACAACAGTCCCTGACCGACACCAGTCTTGAGAAACTCAAGGCCAAGGCCAACGCTGGTCAACTGCTCTGTGAGTTCCAAGCGCCACGTCTTGTACAAGGTGCCAGTCCTCAGGAGAAGGCTGACCGTTACAAGATGATCGTAGACGATCGTGTCTGTGCCAAGATCACCCGCATCTATCGGGGTGAAGATGGTCACGTCTACGGCGACGTTGAGCCACATGGCCCAATGAGCAAGACCCTCAAGCAAATGGTGGATCGTGGTACCACCGATAACGTCATCTTCGGCATGCGCACTATCTTGAAAGCGGGCATCGCCGACGTGATCACCTACGACCTCGTTCATTTCTGAGACCATCATGACCAAACCCATCGTTGTACTTTATCACCGTGGCTGTAACGACGGTATCGTTGCGGCCTGGGCTGCCTTTGCCCATTACGGTAAGGCAGCCAAGTACATGGCTTACCAATACGGTGAAGAGCTGCCTGCGGATGTCTTTGGCGCCCATGTCATCATGGTTGACCTGAGCCTCCCTAAGGAGATGCTCGCCACCATTGGGCAGGAAGTGGAGTCGATGCTCATCATCGACCACCACAAGACGGCCAAGCCGTTGGAAACCATCATGCGTCCGGTCAAGACGTATTCAGAGTACATGCGTTATCGTTCCATTGGTGAACGTTCGTTCCTGCTGTTCGACAATGCGCACTCTGGCGCTGCATTGACCTACGCGTTCTTTAACAACTCCGAAACCGTCGTGGCTGAAGAGTTGCCGTACCCGATCCGTCTGATCCAAGACTACGATCTGTGGCACCACAAGTTCGAAGACACCAAGCCGCTCAATGCATGGTTGATCAATGGCGGTCTGACCATCGAGCGTGTGGATGAGTTGATGTCTCATGGCGACAACATCCCGGCTGAATACTTGGCCGTGGGCAATGCGCTCATGAAGTACGATGACAAGATCATCCGCAGCGTACTCCGTGAGTACCTGGAAGTCTTCACGACCGATGCCGGTCTGAAGTACGTGATGGTCAATGCTCCGCACCACCTGCGTAACGAGATCGGCGATCGTCTCTCCGACAAGTTCGACTTCGTTGTGCTGTACACCCGTCGCAAAGATCGCACCATCTACAGCCTTCGGGCCCGTAAGGGTGGCTTCGACACGTCTACCATCTCCCAGATGTTCGGGGGCGGTGGCCATGCAGAAGCTTCTGCGTTCTCCATTGCACACCCGGCTACCGGTAGCATAAGCCTGCCGAATATTCTCGGCAAACCACCCACCTTCCTCGAACGTCTCTCCGCTGCGTGGGGGTTCTTTCGAGGCGCTACGTCGTAAGGATACACCGTGACGGACAATTCGTTACTCATCATCGTTGCAGGCGTCTTGTCGGCGCTTGTACACCTCGTGCTGAACCCATTGTGGCTGTGGTTGGCCCCTACGAAGAAGATTCCCAATCCATTCGTGCTGGTGCTGGTCTACTTCCCTCTGGGTGCAGTGATCATTTACGCAGTTCTTTACGTGGTATATCGATTGTACCTTAATAGCTACCCCTGAGGACCAGAGTCCTCGCACAGGAGGCAACATGTTCAGCAAGTCGTCCCACCTGCTTCAGTACCGTGTGGAGTTGCATGATCAGTATTACCGTAAGGGACACACTGATCAAACAAAAGTGCACAGGCTGTCGCTACTGGATCATGACTTGTTGAGCATCAACAACAAGATCTGGGGTGACGGTAATCAGACCAGCGTTGGTTACATCGATGCCGCTGTCGGCGCGATCATCGCCATCCGGATCTTGAACCTGTGCAACAAGAATGCTAGCCAAGCCTTTATGTGCGACGGCGAAGCAGAACCCACTGATCCGCATGCATTGCTGATTGCTGGGAATGGGCTCTCCAAAGCGATCCGTGAGTTTGGTCTGAAAGGTGACGTCAAGTACCTCAAGATCATCATCACGGTCGCAATGGAGATGCTGTCGATTTATGTCCGACAGTGCTGGGCCCAAGACCGTGACCTTAAACAAGTCATAGTCACACAGCTCGATGTGGAGGCTGAGGAGGAACTCTTCCACAACTTCCACAAGGCTGAGATTGACCGACTGATGGAAATGGCCAAGTCCATGACCATAAACCAACCTACCACTTCAATGCTACCAATGTAGCTGGAGACTTCCCATGGAAGCTGTAATGACTGCACCTGCAACAGACGCTGCATCCCTGCGTAAACTGAAAGCCATCGGTTGCCTGAACACCCTGCAAATGCTCGCAGCGCGTAATCAGACGATCAACTACGAGACGCTGGCGCTCATGATGGGCCTGCCGTCCTCTGGCAACGCCCTGGCTGCCTCGATCTCGCCGGTGCTGTACGACGTGTTCAACTTCTGCGTAGAAGCTGGCCTGCCTCACCTGACGGTGCTGGTGGTACGCAAGTCGGGTAAAGACAAAGGTCTGCCTGGCCCGGGCTTCTGGAAGGTGTACCGTCCAGATCAACAACTCACGATGGTCGAGCGTATCGACCTGACTGAGGAAGAAACTGCCAAGTGCTTCCGTCTCTACGAGAAGCTGGGCGCGTAACACACCCGTAATAGAGGCTGGGGAAATCCCCAGCCTCTCACCATTTGAAATCCTTCGAGGAAACACCATGATCCGTCCACAAGCGCTCACCGAATTCGCTCGCTACGCAGTAACCACCAACAAGTGGGCTATCGATCCACAACTCGTTGAAGATTCGTTCATCCAGTTCTACTACGGCTACCTGTTCAACAAGAACATCCAGCCTATCGTTGGACTGGCTGCCACTGTCCGGGGTGACGATTACCCGCTGGGTTCGTTCTCCGTCGACTTGACGATGGAAGAACTCAACCGTCCGCGTGGCGACTTCCGTTTGAAGGTTACCGCTTACGGTCCCAACGAGTGTGAAGTACAGGAAACGCCATGTGACCTGCACATGCGCATGAACGATGGTGCTGAACTGCTGATCAAGTTCGATCAGTCCATGGTTGCCAAGAAGGAACCGGTTGAAGGCGAAGACACCTCGAAGCAACGTAGGGCAGACCATCGCGGTACTCGCAGTGTTCGCGACGAGCTGACGGATCACGACATCAACGTACTCCACAGCATCAGCATGATCACTTCGTCCCAGATCATCGAGTACTTGACCGGTGGTCGCAATGCTCGTAAGGATCTCCCAGAGATCGCGTTCCGTTTGGGTGCCACCAATCGGCTCCATGCCGCTGTGAAGGTGATCAGTACCCAGTATGTCGGTGAGCAGGGCGAAGACATCCTTGTCCAACCGCTGCTCAGTAAAAGGACCACTCCAGCGTTCAGTTCTCATTACGGGACTGACAAGGAATGGCGGATGTCCATCAAAGGCGACGCCCGTCGGGCCGAGTTTGAATACACCCCAGAAGAGAAAGAGGTATTCGACGAGTACTTCAAAGTTCTTCACGCAATGACCTAAGGTCAAACGAGGATAACATGAAACGGATACTCAGCATCATCCTGCTGGCCTTCTGTGCCAGTGCCAACGCTTCCGTAGATTACTACGACGGCAATGGCGTGTCATTCCCCGATGAGGTCAGTCCTCACGGTTTGCCTGAAGTCATCCCATGCATCAGTAAGAAGGCGTACACCGGTCAGACGATGCTTGTCTGCACTTGGCTGGCGAACGCCCGTTACATCGACGTGTGGGATGACAAACGACAGCAAGACGTGAAGTACAACAACCAGATCGGTGGGCAGTGTCGCCGTGGTACGTGTCGTGCTGACACTATCAACGTCGGACAGTGGCAGCAGGACGTTCCGTTTCTGTTGTCCCGCTGGTACAACATCGGTCGTAGTGCCGATGGCAAGCCTGTGGCCTACCGTGTCGATGCTTCTCGTGTCGTCACCTACGCCGAGGCTGGACGGCTGTTGATGCAGTTCTACATGGATGCAGGGATTCCGGATGAGGAATTGGTCTCCACCTTCGATAAGCGCTACGACGGCGGCTACGCTGCGTGGAAGGCTACGGGTGCCCAAGTATCCTCCGCTCCTCTGCAACCCTCTGTGATGAAGGTCAGCTCCCCACAGAGCTATCCGGACGTCACGTCTGCTTGGTGTAACCCACGGGCCGACGATGATTGCTACATCAACAACAAAAAGGTACCGATTGCCGAACTGGGCAAGTACCTGCCAGCGATCAGTGAATCCAATGCCGATCAGTTAGGGGGCGGTTGTGAAACCATCCTCTGCTTCGACAAGGACGACAAGCCGCTGGGTTATCTGCTTCAAGAATAATCAACTGTACGGGGAGTGCCAATGTGCTCCCCTAGACCACCATGGGGTTTTAACAATGTCTGTATTGGTTCTGGATTCTGGCTACATCGTTGACGGTCTTGGTTTGGTGCCACGCATCAAGGGGATTTATCGGGATCAGTCTGAAGGACGTGAACGCTGGGTTGTATCGCCAACCAACGACAACAACCTGAAGGAACGTGCCTACTTCCACGACAACGTGTACGGTGATGCTGACGAAGCCTACAAGGCGGCTGTCAAGTATCTGTACGAACATGGCGAACTGTACGCTCAAGGCATGCGCCGTATCCTGAAGGAGCGTTGTGACAAGCAATGGCTCACAGGGACCGTGGGTGTCTGTGTACGTCGTCAGCACAGGGGTAACCTCGACTACTACGCGATCATCGCTACACCGATCGCTGAGCAGCCTGGGTGCATCGCTTATGCCGGGAACGAGAACACTCATGGCCACTACTTCGACGCAGCATTGAAGTTGGTCACTGAGCATCGTCACCGCGCAGTCAAGCGTTATGTGAAGAAACGTCGTGTGAAACTGAAGGATGCCATGCCCTGGCAGATCCCCGGTATCATGTGACAGCTCTAGGCAGGAGGGCTTCGGCCCTCCTTGCCACCCCTTTATTTTTTCTTTGTTCGAGGACGCTATGGCTCGCATTACTCCGCCAATGGACATCTCGGGTCCGTTCTTGCTTCGAAGCCCATTCGTTGCAGATCCCGCCAAGAGTTACACCGTCACTGCCCATCGTTCGTTTGCTGAATTGATCGCTCGGTCGCAAGATCCATTGAAGTTGGTTTATGCGCCAGTGGGTCTGACAGCAACCGCTTACGCCGAAGACCAGATGGAAGGTGCTATCGTCATCGCTCTGCGTGATAGCTCTGGCAACATCATGTACGTCCCTGATACGTACGTCGACCGCTACCCGGGACTGGGCAACGTTCCTTACAGTCGCTTGGTAGGTGTGGTTGATCTGGGCATGTGGGCCAACTACCGTGACCTGGATGACGTACAGGCTACGTTGAAGGATTCATGCAAGGCTAACCTTGGGGTTGACGTTGAAGTCACCCTGGCTCGTGCCTCTACCTCCAACTTCGTGACTGAAGACCAGCACACCCAGTTGCTGGCAGCTCGTGAGTCGGCTAAGACCAACAACGAGACCCAGTCGGCTACCATCATTCGCTTGAGTGATGAACTGGCTCAGAAGAACGCACTGATTGCAGAGCAGGAACTGTTGATCCAGTCCTTGGCTGCACAGATCCCTTCTACCCCAGCACCATGACACACGGCATACAGGGCAGGCCACTTGGCCTGCCCTGTATGCTGCTATGCCGCCATTGCTTCGTTCATCTCTTCGATGTCGTTCCAAGCCATCCCACCACCTTGGGAGTTTGGTCTGCCACCGATGATCTTGTAGCTCAGGTCCTCCTCCAGATGGTAGTCGTACATCACACCGTACATTGGGTTCGGGTTGAACTTGAGTACGAAGTACTTGTGCGCTTCTGGCGTAGGCTCCACCACACCCCGGTGTTTGCCCCACAGGTACTCGATGTACGCGCCATCGTTAACCACTTGCTTGTTGACGTAGAACTCCCAATCCACCTCGGTGTCCAGCTTCTTACACCCTTGGTAGTAACCACCGCCCGGCATGTCCCGAATGAACTTGGTGGGGTTCATCCGCTTCTCTTCCTTGGCTTGGGTCGAGAGTTGGTGTGCCGTGACTTGCAAGATCTTCTCGGCAGACGTGTATTCACGTGTCCGTTTGTACAGGTCTTGCAGGTCGTCGCCGGTAGCCCCTTGTACGCAACCGTCCTTGCTGAACATAGCGAGGTAGTCGACGTACGATGCGCAGACTTCAAAGCCTTTGGCCTTGTACTGCTCCAGGTGCTTGATGTACTTGGCGTAGGTAAACGAGGAACCCTTGATCCGGTGGATCTCAACGAACCAACCACGAGCCTGTAGCTTCTCGATGACGTAGGCGGTAGCTTCTGCTGGGTCGAGACCCTTGACAGAGACAGCCATGCCCAGTTCGAGTTGCTTGAGGATGACGTAGATCTTCTGAATGATGATCGGTACGTCGTCTTCTGTCGAGTAAAGAAGGCACAGAGGTTTCTTCTCAGGGTCGAACAGGAACGGATCGTTGAACAGACAGGTGCCAAGGAACAGGTCGAGCAAGGTGCCTGACTTGTTGTTGTGAGGCAAGGCGTTGACCAAACCAAACTCACCCCGGCGTCCACCACCTTGTACACCCATCATGCGGTTCAGCGCTTTGAAGGGGAACTTGATGATGCCGTCGATGCTAAGGGATTTGTTCATGTCCTCGAACGCGGCAGTTACCGACGTTGGGTCATTGAAGTTGACGCTGGTAATGAATGCGGGGTCAATCCGCTCTTCTGTCTCCATGTCGACCGACAAGAGGTCTTGCGCAGTCTGTAGTACGAAGGTGTCCCAGTCTTCAACCTCGGCTTCGTTGAACGACAGGGTGTAGGATGCTTTCTTGACAATCTCGTGCAGCTTCTCCCGGTTCTTATAGCGACGCATCTCCCGAGAAATATCGTTGATGTGCTTACGTACAACCGACTCATCCGGGTACTTGCGGATGACTTTATCGAGTGCTTTATAAGTCACGTCATCGGACTGGAGATTCATCCGAATACGCTGCATCAGCATATCCGGCTCATATCTCTGTGAACCACCGCTGTTCAACATCTCCAGAACAGTGGAGCGCAAATTCGACAGGATGTTCCTCCCGTCGCCGATGTCGCCGATGTTTTCGGGTAGCTTGATCTCGCTCAACATTGAACGGATCATTGATGCGTTACTCGAACTGTACCCCTCGATTTGACTCTCGAGGTACAACAGGGTAACAGACTTGACTAGGAATAACTTGATGTCCATTCTTTGTCCCAAGAGGGTGAATACTGATGTACAACATCAAACTGGTCATTGTGCCCGCATGGCTCGACCTCATTATGAAGGAGCTGGGCATCACGAACGATGATCTTGCAGACTGGGAGAAACTTTCAGGCATACTATCGCCGAGAGATCTTTTGATTTACAAGATGGTCAATTGGAACGCTGGTGAAGTGCTGGCGAAGCTGCCAGGCAGCAACCAGGAAGTGGCTAGCAGGCTCGTTGATGTGCTTGCCGTGGCCACTCCAGTGCCGACTCTGGAAGAACGTGCCTTCACTGCGAACCAGGAAATTGACACCTGGATCTACGGCGCTACCTGCACTCGTGACAAGGAGCAACAGCTCTACGCTGAAGCTTACATGTCGGACAGTGAGGTATTGTGTGTAAGGCTGATTCCGTTCAGCCGTGCTTCTGACACTTTGAAGAATGAAGGCAAGACTCTCTCTGAGAAGATCGCCCACATTCTTTACAGCCGAGTTGGTTTGCAAGCGGCCGCACAGACCGGTGCTTTCAAACAGTATGTAAAGGAAATTCCTTTTAACTCGGTATTGTATTGAGACCCGTGCAGTAAAAAACTGCAATGGTATGCAAAACTTGCGAATGCGCTGAGCGATGATAAAGAGACCTCAGTATGCCTCGCAGTAAATCGCAGCGCGCGCTGCATATTCCGCGGAGAAACACAATGAGCGTAGTAGGTAAATCGGCTCGCACCAGTCAGCAAACGCTGAATGCGCAGGCCACAGCCATTCAAGAGAAATTCAAGCAGGGCGGCATCGTTGGTAACAGCGCGATTGCCTCCATGGAATCCTTGACCACCCTGGACCACGAAAACCTGTTCGCCTCCATGGAATCGGCCGTGCTGTCCATCGGCGAAACCGTTTCGATGGAAGCGCTGGGCGACTTCGGCCTGAACGCCGCTGACCTGACCCGTGCTCAGAAAGACGCCATGGGCGTGATCGCAATGGCCGCTCTCGAGCCAGGTGACTACGCTCGTCGCGCTCTGGGTGCCAGCGACATGTCGGCTCCGAAGACCGGTACCGTGGTTTCGGTTGAATCCATGGGCGACTTCGACTTCCAGGAGAAGGCCAACCCTTCGATGGAAGCGTTCGACAACTCGAACCTGACCGACTTCATCGGTCTGTCGATGGTTTACAACCAGAAAGCGGCCAAGCAGGGCGAGTTCGCTGAAGCGTTCTACCGCACTGTGATCCTGACTCCGGAACAAGGCGGCGCTGACGTCACCATCCGTAGCCACCTGGTTCTGAACCACTTCCTGCACAACACCCGCGGCGACCACGCCGATTTCAAACAGCGCCGTCTGCTCGAAGCTGCGATCAACTACAAGATCCTGGCTGACCAGTCGACTACTCTGGTTCCTGAAATCCACGACGGCAACAAAGACCTCTTCGTCGCTGAAAGCGTCGTTGAGCCACGTTCCGTTGAACTGGGCAACCGTACCGTCACCACTTCCGCCCTGCTGATCGGCAAGCGCGTGAACCTGGTGGGCCTGGCTCAGAACAGCCTGGTGAAGATCGCTGGTCAAGCGAACCAAACCGATGCTCTGGACCGCGCCGTTGGTCTGAAGACCCTGTACGTCCGTAAGGGCGATGCTGACGTTCTGGCATTCGACGTCGAAACCCTGCCTCGCGCTGCCTTCATCAAAGGCAACCAAGGCCTGGCTCGCGAACTCGAGCTGAACTTCCGTACCAGCTCCTTGCAGCTGAACGCGAACAGCGTCAACTACAAGGGCGAAGTGCTGACCAACCCGATCCTGAAGCAGATCGTCGACGGTGACTACCGTGTGACTCTGGCTGTTACCGTAACTGGTAACGTGGACACCGAGAAGGCCAACGCCACCGTCAACGCCGCACCGATCGTTGTCGACAAAATCGTCAACGCTGCTGGTGAAGTGCTGGCTCTGGACAAAGCGGGTCCTGGTAAGGACATCGCCGACGCCCTGGCTGACCTGGTCATCATCGGTTGGGAACCGAACGCTCGCCTGTCCAACGCCAACCGTCGTCTGCGCGGTCTGCAACTGAACAGCTCCGAGTACACCGAGCGTTACCCAGTAATGCTGGGCAGCCCGTTCTCGATCCCGAGCCCGCTGCAAGAAGCTCGTGGCATGGCCGACATCGACCTGCTGGTTACCGCTGCGCGTCTGCGTAACGACAACATGGCGATCACCACCCTGCTGCGCTTCACCGACGGCCTGAGCCGCTGGAAGTTCCTGACCGACGCCATCAACTCTGACGACCTGCTCCCAGAAGTTGAAGGTATCGCTCGCTTCCTGGTCAAGCCATGGTACCGTGAGCGCGACCTCGACCTGCGCAAGCTGGTTGTGTCCCTGCGTTCGTACGACCGCGTTCAAGACGTTCAGGCTGCTCTGGCCAACGTTCTGCGTAGCGACATCCAGGACTGCATCCTGGAATCCAACTACAAGACCGCGCTCGATGCGTACACCGGCTACACCGGTGAGAAGGTCCACGTTCTGATCGGTTCCGATCCGAAGACTGCCTCGTACATCATCACCACCGGCGACAGCCGTACTCTGGGTGACGACATCACCTTCGAGAAGGTGTCGGCAGTTGACCAGCGTATCCGCAAGCAGATCTTCTGGACCTTCAAGCGTCAAACCGAAGGCCTGGACCCTCTGAACTGCGGTACTCACTTCTGGATTCCAGAGCTGATCTCCCACGTGAACGTATCGCGTGACGAGACCCAGATCCGCGAAGCCATGGTTCAGCCGCGTAACCGTCACGTTAACCACCTGCCGATCTTCGGCAAGATCAACGTGATCGGCCTGGACGAAGTACTGTCGGAGGGCTGGCACATCCCAGTTGCCACATTTCCAGTTACCGGTGACGACACCACCGGTGGAGAAGGTGGCACTGACCAGCCTGTTGCCCCAGGTGATACCGGCAATGGCACCACCCAGCCTTAACCCGTAAGGGCCAAAGGTAAAGTGGCGTCAGCGCTAGTCGCTGAGCGTTAAACATAAAGGCGGGGCTTCGGCTCCGCCTTTATGCTGTATGTCTGGATGCTGGCTCGGTGCTATCACGTTGAAGCTGTTTTCAGCAATACATTATTTACGTGAGCAAACACGGGTAATAAAATACACGTGTAAATTTTTAATAAAGAGCCAACCTATATGGACGAGTTCTCACGTATCGACAGTGCGTATCAGCCGAAGCGTATAGACACCCAGAGACATCACCTAGCTAAGACGGCGCTGCCGTTTCAACATAAGGCAGCCAGTCGCATTCGGTTGGCAAGTCGTCAGCATGAGAACGGTATCAAAGGTTCACCGATGGTTACGGTGTCGTACTTCAATTACATGGAGCGCGACATTATAGTGACCAGTCGGGATGGCTCCAGTGTTGTGGTGCCTCCTGTCGGGAACTTCTCGGCCGATGAGTTCATTGTCTGCGTGACTCACACCATGCCCAAGGAGTCGATGGAACGGGCACTGGACATTTTAAAGAATCGTGCCAATCCTGATGAGCGAGAATGTCAGTATTGGATTCGTGCCTACGAGGCAGCGCTGTACAACAACAAGTCTCATCATGTTGTTGCTGCAAGCGTGGAATACATCATTTACTTCCGGGATATTCAGGACGCCGGTGGGCGTTGCTATATGCCGGATGTCGATCTTCTGGTGGAGTGGTTGGCAGAGCACGGGGCTGTGCATCCGTTTGACAAGATCAAGCGCGATGAGGCCACGCTGCAATCCATTGCACCGGGTGTCGGTGAGGCAACCTTCGTCTTCATGATCAAGGCTGTCGACAACGCACAAAGCGTTCAGCGGGCTACCCGTTACATTAACCTAGGTGGCGATGTCTTTATGATCCCGATCGAACGGGACCTGAAGTATCAGACTGGCATTCACATCGTCAGTCGGTCACCGATCAAGAATGGTGAAGCGGTGTCCGATGTTGTTCATCGGTCATTCACTTTCGAGGAGGCGGACGAGAAACTGAGTCTTCACCGGACCATTGAGGATGCCCACACGGGCGGTCCACTCAATGACATGGCCAAGACAATCATTGAAAGAGAAACGACCGTTAAGAAAGTCGAAGAAGTAAAGTTACGCAGTGAGCAGCTCGGGGCTGATGCCGAACTCCAGCGCCTGCGTAATGAGGGGGCACTGACGAAGGCTCAGCAAGATAAAGATGCCGCAATGCGGCGCAACTATGTCGAGTGGGCCAAGACAACAGTCGCTCTCCTAGGGGCGGCAATAACCATTTATGGGATATTGTCTAAGCTTAAATCCGATAAGTGAAGGCGTTCCAATGGACGACAGACTATTCGAATTCTCACACCGCAAGCGTGCACCTGAATTCAATCAGGACGTGGTGAAAGGGATTGCCTGCAAGGATGTGCCCGGTGCTCAGCGGTACGTCGATAGCATCATCCGGTGCGGGGAGAAGCAGTATCCCGAGGGGTTCGTATATGAGGGCAGTGAGCGCTGTAATCCACTGGAGGAGTACAACGTAATTACCCGCGCACGAGCTGGTAACAACCGGATCTACGATATTGCTCGCAGTTCAGTGTTTCTGGTGAAGTACAAGTTTTCGTTGCACGGGAAAGACTTGCACCCAATGTACATGTACCTGCCTTTCGTGCATCAGGCAGGCATGCTCTACATCTCCGGTAAGCAGTTTGCAATTGCTCCGGTGATGGGGGATAGAGCATTTGAGATCGACGAGAACAGTGTGTTCATCCGGATTCCTCGGGCGCCGATCAGCTTTAACCGTGAAAGCCACACGATCATGATTGATGGTGTTCGTGAAAAGGCTGACGTGGTCTACTCGCAACTGCACAACAAGGGTGGCAAGAAGTCGCGGAACCGCAGTGACCTGATTCGTTTGGGCCATGTGCAAAGTTCGCTGCCTCACTACCTGTTCTGCAAGTACGGGATGTACGGGGCGTTCGAGAAGTACACGGGCACCCGTCCAATCATCATGAAGAAGGAAGACTACGACGCCGAGAAGTTCCCTTCGGAGCACTGGGTCGTTGTGTCCTCTCACGGCGCGCCACCCGATGGGATCAACCCTCGGCGTAAAGGCAGCTACGCCCTCCATGCTACCCAGCTCATCATGCTGGTAGACCGTGGGGCGTGGACCGACATGACCAAGTCGTTCGCTGCGGGCTTCTTCTATGTAATCGATCACTTCCCTGAGTTCGTAACTGAACCTGCCGAGCTCGATGAGACTTGGTGGTGGTGCGTCTTCATGGCGTTCATCCAGTGGGGTGAAGGTAACAACTACGGTCGTCTGGTAGAGGATGTCGAAACTCACCTCAAGTCTCTCGACAGCTATGTCGACCAAGAGACGGTCAAGACCTTGCAAGAGGTCCAGGTGAACTGTAAGGATCTGTACGATCTGATGGCGTACATCATGCGCGAGATGCGCTCGATGCTGGAGAACAACCGGGGCAAAGAAGCCAGCTTGTACAACAAGCGTCTGGAAGTTCTGCGTTATCTGCTTCGTAACATCAATAACAGCATGTTCGAGTTCTTGTTCAAGATCACCGGCAACAGCAAGAAGGTCCTTCAGCCGAAAGAGTACGAGGACATTCTGCGGAAGTATTTCAACCCTTGGCTGATTCATGGCATCAGCTCAGCAGCTGAGCATCCAGAAGTCAGTTCGGTATCCAATCCGAGCGACAATATGTTCTTCAAGGTCACCTCGGTGATCGTCCAGCAGACCGATACACACGGTCGTGGGAAGTCCCAGGATGCCAAGCCGATTGGCCCCACCATGTACTTGGACTCTTCCTTTGCCGAAGTAACTGGCTTTGGTGTGTTGCCCAAGTCGACACCGATTGGCAACAACCGGTTCAACCCATGTGTGAAGCTTGACCCGGAGACACGCACCACCGTGCCAAGTCCCGAGCACCAACCAGTCCTAGACGGTGTACAACGTCTTATTCAACGCGTTTAATATCCAGCTGGAGTCATCATGAGTAACGATTTCGTCAACTTCATCTACGATCGTACGGTCGATTACATCGAGAACCGTGCGCCGGACAATGAACTGCGTGAAGCCTACGCAAACTACATGTCCAAGGGCAACTGGAACAACAACGAAATGGCCAACGTCGTGGAGGTGATCGCGGTCATCGCCGAGGACGAGCTGCGTAGTTGCCGTTCCACCCGTGAGGAAGAAGCGTGCATCCGTGATGTCGTCATGACCTGCGTCGATGCCAACTGCGGTTCCTTCGGTCTGTCTGATCGCCAACTGGCGAATGCTGTTCCCGATGAAGTCTACACCGAAATGAAGCGTGCAGATGCCAAGTGGAACGACATTCTCAATCGTCTGTCGGGCAATACCCGTGGTGGTGGCCGTAACGAGCGCTCTACTTCCCGTAGTTGGGGCGGTGGTAGTGCTGGTGCAAGCCGCAGTGTGTTTGATCGCGGTAACCAGTACGGCGAACGCCGTAGTGCGTTTGACCGCAGCGAGCCTCGTGAGGAGCGCGCAAGCAACAGCGTGTTCGCAGGCCGTGATGTAGGTGGTCGTAGTCCGGTATTCGATCGTCATCAGGATGAGCGAGACCGTGCTCAAGCTTCTCCACCACGTTCTGCCTTTGCCCACACCCGTGAGCGCCCACCAGCGCCAGAGCCGGTTCGTCGTGAAGAGCCAGCCCGTCAACCTGAGCCGGTACGCGAAGCACCGACCCAGGAAGGTCCGGACATGAATCTGGAACGTCCGTACGACGACTTCTGGATGAAGGGCGAGAACTGGCAGATCGCTCACCGCTCCAAGTTCGTATGGAGCTGGTCGCCGAAACAACAAACCCGCCGTGCGTACGATCCTGATCAAGAAGTCCGCTTCCTGGTCAAGGGCGTCGACGGTCAAATCCGAGAGGAGTTCATCGCAATGACCGACGATCTGGTCGAAGAAGCACACGCCATCCGGGCACACCAACGTCCGAACCGGACCCGTACCACCACCGAACGCGTAGAAGGCGACGACTTGTTCGAAGGTAAGGATCTGGACGTTGTGGATCTGGACGCGCTGCAAGTAACCAAGCATTACGCTGCCAAAGAACTGCTGCAAGAGCTGGACATCACCAGCCCGTACATCTCCGAGCAAGCGATCTCCGTCGCAACCCTCGAAGAAGCCGCAGTCCGTGTAGCAGGCGACGCGACCAAGAACGAAGGTGACGTCACTGCCACCAACAACATCATGTCCGTCCAGTTGGCTGGCGATGCACTGAGCATCAAGGCGCTGGAATCGATCAAGGCCATCGGCGTGAACGAAGGCGATCTGCTGCAATTGCAGAAACGTCTGAAGTCGCTGCGCGGCACTCTGGCCGAAAACGTGATGAACTACCTGGACAAGCATTTCACCCAGGAAGTGAACTCCGCACTGGGTGACCAGTTCGGTCTGGCCAAGCCACGCATCGAAAGCTTCGTCGAGGACTTCGAAGACCTGCTGAACTGCAACACGTTCAAGAAGCAAGGTCAGGCGTACGCCAGCCAGTTCCTCAGCCGTACCCGTATCCTCCTGGCTTCCATGCAGTACCTCACCGAGGACGACCTGCGTGAAGAGTTCCTCGAGTGCACGGATCTGCTGCAACCTGGCGAAAACGATCCTGAGGCCTACACCGAGTTCCGCAAGAACATGGTGGTGCTGTTCAAACCGGTAGCGATGGTTCACATCAAGCTGCTGGCTGAGCAATTGGGCTACATCGACAATGAAGTACGTGTACCTCGCCGCACTGGCGAAGGCGCTGATCCAACCATGGTCGACATCCTGAACGGACTCTACGCCATCGGGCGTAAGACTGCCGGTGCAGGTCGTGTGTACGTGGTGTCTGCGGACAACCTCGTCTTCGAACTGGTGCCGATCAGTGGCGCACGTGACATCATCGGTATCCGTACCGTTTGATGAGCGTTAGGTAGATGGGGGCCTCCGGGCCCTCATTTATTATGACTCTCTTCATTTTTTCTTTTGCTCAAATGCAAGGATACGGATCATGAATGCAAAGACGGTATTGGCAACTGTCCTCAACCCTCCTGTAACCACCTCTCTGGAGGCGTTAGCCCCTGCTGCCGGGCAGACTGTCAAGGAACGGGAATACGAGATCTACGGACGCGTAGACGACCTTGCAGCGATGCAGGCGGGTGCTCGTGGTAAAGAGTACCAAGAACAATGGGGCATGCCGTGCGACTTCGGCAAAGACGCTGGCATCTTCGGCAGCATCCGTGTTCGGATGACTCGTGAAGGTGAGGGCGAAGGTGCGACTGTGAAGTACGAGCAGACCATCAAGGAGAAGCAGCCTGATGGTAGCGATGAGAACGAGATCGAGATCGGTGAGGCTACCTTCAACATCTTCTCGCGGCTGGTGCCCAACGGTTTGGTGAAGACCCGCTACTTCTTCCCGCTGGAAGGCACTGAGCACGAGCTGCAAGTCGATGTCTTCAATGATGCCGACGGTAAGCAGTGCAATGTGGTGAAGATCGATCTGGAGGTCCCTGAGGGCATCTCCGTCGGTGAGATCAAGATCCCGTTCAAGATCGAGATCACCCGTGTCATCAAACCGGGCAAGAAATCGGCAGAGGACTCGGAGTACGTGCGTGACTTGTTCGCCAATCACTACGAAATCCCGAACCCGCAGCATAAACGCAAGTGACGGCATAGAGACCCACCAGCCTGTTTAAGGGCTGGTGGGTCTCTATGTTGGATCACGCGGTCGGAGACGGCGTATTCATCAGCGAGAGCAACGTATCGAGCAGCTTGTTAATCAGCTCGAGGTTGATGCTACGCCCCTCCTTTAACGCAGCGATACACTCCACTGCGAAGGAGCCCACTACCAGTACAAGAATGGCAATGACGATGTAAGTGGTGAAGCCAGGCTTCTTGACGGCCTGTACCGGGGTGGCGCTTTCTTCGTCCATGATTAACCTCCAAGGGAAATGCCGAAGACTTTCCATAGAGCGCTGAACAACTCGCCCCAATGGAAATCACGATGGGCTGCCAGGTTGGAGATCATGATCGCACCCATTGACAGTGGCAGAACCACCAAGAATGCAGATGTCATGAACTGTGGAGTGAGCACAGCACGCCGCAACGCGGCAGTGTCGTCGAGAGTCGCTGACTCCCCTTCATGCTCAATGACCATCCCGCCCCCCGCGGGAGTGGCCACGCAACGGCGGGTAGGATCGAGCTTAGCCCGAAGTACCAGATCACGTTGTTCAGCAGGGAGAGAATCCAGGGCGGTAGTGACATCCATGCCAGTGGAATCTTCCGTGATTCTGTTCGCTTCATCGACGAACAGGTTTACCGTGTCTTTAACGACGCAACCCCATGGGAACGCTTTTAAGGGAGTGTTTCCCAAGACCTTTATAACGTCAGACATAAGCATGACGTATTCCTCACAGGCTACTTCCTGAGGAACCCGGTCGCTTTTCGAATCGCTTCACCGTGTGCAACTGCTACGGCTATGGCATCGTACTCGTGTTCCGTCAGGGTGTGTTTATCAATGTCCTTGTTGTAGCTAATGTTGGTCATGGCAAGGACGCAATCTTTGATCACGACCTTCTTCATGGTGAACTTTCCCGACTTAGCTGGTTGGACAGCACGCTTAGCTTCGCCTGGAGATACCCTGTAGATGTCCCGCCCCGAATGATCCTCTACCGCTTGACGGATGAAGATCATCATCTCAGTCAACGTTTCGAAACTCTGGACACGCCGAGGCATGAAGAACGGAGTCTCTACAGCGACTGCATGTGGGTTATGGTATCGCAATTCTCGACGGACACAGTCCTGAAGGGTGTTTTGTCTGGCCCATCTCGCACCATGAGAAACTACGTTCCCTTCGTGACGCGAGATGAGCTTTTCTGCCACGAACGTGTCTTTCGCCACGACGTGATAGTGACCCAGCCTAAGGTCGAGAAGAACAATCACCATCCCGAGCATGGACGAGCCATTATCGATCGCCATGATCTTGTAGATGTATGAATCGTCTTGGTACTTCATTGTCTCACCTTAGGCGTCCGCCATTTAACTTAGACAGCCAGCGACGTACCGGATGGACCGGTCGAAGCATTACCGCCGAGAAGCGACATGGTTACAGTTGGGATCTGACCTGTTGCCAACAGGGGCTGTACAGCGCCGACTTCAAGGTTGAAGTCAAAACCTTTGCTGTTGAAGATCAATTCATAGTGGCCGGAGATGATTGCAGTGATCTGCGCACCAATGGCTTCTTTGAACGACACAGTGCCTGCCGAGGTATTGATGGAGACGTCAGCCATGACCGCGGTGCAGAAACCGAACTCAGAGATGATCGCCATGCGGCGGTCGCCAAAGAGGATTTCAGCCACGTTGTACATTTCGGCAACGTCTTGCTCGGTGAATGGCATTGGTACGATGGCCGAGGTGGCCAGGTACTCGTTGCTGGTGGTGACTGCTTCGTTGTTCGGAATCGCTGCCGGTGTAGGCGACAGGTTCTGCTCGGTGTAGACGTACTCTTCGATCTCGGTCTGATCGTCGACCACAGTACGCTTGGTCATCTTCGGCACAACGCCGGCCATGCTCAGGCGCTTACCGTAGTAGGCGTAGTAATTGACGTTGTCGACCGTGATCATTTTGCGCAGGCAGTACTTGGTACGTTCGCCGGCGGTGAGGTCGTCGTTGATCGGACGGATCACGAACGGCAGGTGTTTGAACAGACCTGCGTCGCCCGAGCTGTGGTCCAGGATGTCGGACAGCGGGATGTCATTCGGCCCCATGGTGTAGGCGTGACCGCCGATACCGATGGTGTAGAACTGAAGCGTTGGGCGCATGCTCGGTTGGAGCACGGCGGACGCCTGAATGTCGAACTTCTGGTTCAGGGTCGTGTTGTCGAACTTCTCGAAAGCAGTGCCCAAGAAGTTGGACACCTGGAGATAGTTCGACAGCTGTGTCGGGACGATCTTTTGCATGGGACGGCCTTTATGGTCAGAAAGAAATACGGTTCATACGATAGCGTAAGGAATCACTGGTCTTGGATCGGCAGGTTGTCGATCCGCTCACGACGCAGCCACGAGTCACGGTTGTAGTAACCGATGATCCATTGCCCGCGGATATTCGAGCAGTACTCGTCAGCGAATTGAACGATCAAGATGTTGGACACCTTCGGATCGTTAATGTAAACCTCGCCCGTGTTCAAACCGTTGTAAACCACTTTCGTACCGTAGAGGTTGAAAGGGTTCTGGTTCTGCGTGAATACCCAGTCGTCGCCAGTAATGGCCTTCGCCGTGTCCACGATCCACTTGTCCACCAGATCACCCGGCTTCAGGTTCTTCATGACGTAGTCATGGTCCACGAAGCGGTTGTTAGGGAGGATCATCTCAGCCGGCATCTTGTGATGCTCCTCTGGACCCAAGTAACGCAGGACTTCCAGAGTGGTCTTGATGTTGCGATCGAGGAACTCAACGGCTTCCCGGATGTAGACGTGGATCTCACCGACGTAGACCGGATGCTCTGGCTTCATCTTGATGACGAGGTTGTAAGCAATCGGTTGTACGAAGTCGGCGCAGGCGTCGGTTTCCAGGATGGAGCCCATGTGCGTACGGAACAGTACTTCATTCAGACTCACCTCGAGGAACTCAATGGTAACGAGTTCTTTGTCGAGATAGAGACCATACTGTTCGCTCAAAGCTTTCAAAATAACTTCGTCGGTTTGGTCGGCGCAGTAGATAACGAAAGGCACGCTGATGAACTGATCCTGAATCACGCGGCGGCGGTACGTCAGCTGTGCTGATTTGCGCCAGCCGGATTCAGGGGTCGGAAGGACTTCAATGCCGGTCAGGGTACCTTGGGTAGGCCGGACATTATTGTAGTCGTTCAAGTGTTGCACGTTGATCTGGGGCTCAGGCTCCGAGACCGGATACGGGAGACCGAACGTCACCTGCCACGGCTCAATGGCCGTTTGGTTCGTGGCGTTCAGGATGTCCAGCATCAATTGTTTGGCGGGCTTGTTGTACCGCACTGGACGGACGTACATGGTCACCTCTAGGCTTTCTGGATGGTCATCTGCCCATACCACCGCAGCGAGTTAGGAGACGCTCGCAGGATGGCGTTGGTGGGCGTAAGGACCACGGATTCAAAGTCCGACTCATCAAAGACGATGCCGGTGCGTTGCGTGATGTGACGAGCCACGTCATGACTGACCACCTCACCGAAGTAGTCCATGATGAACGGCCGGGGAAAGATGTCAGCCAAGTTCAAGCGCTTGACGGAGATGTCTCCGCTGCCACTGAACCGGTTCTCCTCGGCGTTGGGACGCTGCTCCAGTGCTTTGATGCGAATGGTCAGGTCTGCACCGTTACTGCTCACCACCTGATCGAAACCAACGAACCGAGGGTTGAGCTGCGTGCCGTGCACATCGTTGAATGCAATCAGCAGTGCCTGATACGGAGGGTACGTGAGAAGCTGGTCAAGGGAGAAGTTCGCCATAATCAGATCGCCTTATAGTCGATGGTCAACTCGCCAGTGAAGCGCAGGTTGTCGTCTTTGAAGGTGATCGTCAGTGTCTCTACTTCGCCAACCGGGACGTTCGTGTAGGTTTGACTGATCACGTCTGCCACGGCTATCGGGAAGCCTGTCTGCAACGCCACCTGCTGCACCATGTACAGCGTGGTTGGCTTCGACGGACCCTCTACCAAGAACTGTGCCCCGTTCTGACTCCAACCGAAGTCGTACCGTGTATAAACCAGATCCACCGACCCCAAGTAGTAACCGTCACCTGTAGCAGTGGCGGTGATCTTGGTATTGTCGTACTGGTAGCCGGAGATCTTCTCAGGCACACCGAACGATGTCAGGGCTGGTTCCAACGGATACAGTAAGGTTGGGCCGTTGTCCGAAGCCATCTGGTCCAGCAAGCGTGTCTTCGGATCGTTACTGAAGTAGCCAACGGTTCTGAAGCCTACCAAGGTCGTGTCTTTGATGACGTCGACCAATTGACGCTGCTTAGGCTTGATGGTGAACGACGTTCCACCGTACAGCAGGAACTGACCCGGGTTGACCGTGATGGTCTGGCTCCCCACGACAGTCACTGGTGCATCGGCCACTTGCTCCGAACGGTCGTAGAGACCATTGGAGGTCAGGAAGATCTGCATCAACTTGCGAGTGGTGGTGGGCAGGTCCGCACGGATCGTGGTGCCAAAGCGGGCTTTAAGTGCAGCCATGGCCAGCCGACGATAACGAATGGTTTGCTCACCTGAGTGTGGCCAGAGTGACACGTGAGCTTTATCACGAGCCACCTTGACCGGAGTCGTAGCGTACTGAGCGTCTGTGGGGTCCGCCGTGACTGCTCCACGCTCAAAGCCTGACGGATCAACGTCTTTCTTGAGCAGGGTGCTCAGGAGGCGTTCGAACGCCTCCTGGTCGGACTCCTGAAGCGCAGTCAGGGACAACTGCGTTCCATTAAGGGTTTGTGAAGGCATCGCTTTGAGTCCTGTCGAATAGATCAGCGATTGGCTTGGTTGGCATGGCTGGGATAGTGATCGACTTGCCATTGAGGCTTGCCAGATCTACACCAGGTTGGGTCACGACGCCGAAGAGGGTGCCCAATGCTACGCCGTGTTGCAGGAACTGGTTCAGTCCTGACAACTCGAACTTCAAGCCAAGGTCCACGCCCATGTCGTGAGCCGAATGCTGGTCCATGGTTTGGATGGTTACGCCACTGACATCAATCAGCTTGTGCAGCTTGGCCTTCCCGTAGAGTTCCATTGGGAGCGCTAGGGTGGCCGGGAGCCGCATGTCGTGAGCAGTGTGTCCGCCAGTGTTGTGCCAACGGATGTGCCCCCAGTCAAGCATGACCACGGCGTCTTCGTTGATCTGCTGGATGTACTGCACGCTGTACGAAGACAGTTGCGACATGATGTTCAGCATGGCTTTCTGGATGTCTTGCAAGGTCAGTGAGGTTCTCAACTGCAAGCCAGTGGCCTGGTTGATTACCGACAGCATGATCTCGTCCAGTTCAGCCGGAGAATACCCTTCGAAACTCAAGCCACGGTCACGCAGCCACGTCGGGTAGTTCTGACCATGGTCCATGTCGACTGGCATGTCAGCATAGAAGCGGTTGGTCATCAACTGCATCTCAGCGTACGTCCACAAGTCTTCCCGGAAGACGTACAGATCGCGGTGCAGAAGCATGCGTTTCTGAATGTCTTGGCAAACCTTGAGGAAAGCATCCACGGAGACATAGCTGGTGATGTCGACGTTGTCCTTCAGAGCGGCTCTGATGAACTTATCGGACACATTGGCCCGGGTGGTCATACTGCGCAGCTCATCGAACTCAGGCAACGGCATGCGCCGCACCCGCTTGGCTCGGATCTGAGGGATCTCCACCATGTCCACGCCTAACCGAAGCATGTACAGGTACTGGTAAACGAGGAATGCTTCCTTCATCGACAGCTTGAAGCTCTCTCCGCCGTTCGGAAGCTGTAACGTGAGCACCGTTTTATAGATGCCAAGGTCCGCAAAGTAGATCCACTGGTTCAACAACACATCTGCCAGCGTGTAAGGCTCCGATTCCTTCATGTCAAGCACGTTGGACTCGAGAACTTTGGTGTCCACTTGAGCACTGAGGCTCCGAACAGCCGCTGCCGGGATGTACTGCTCAGCGTATTCCTCTTCGCCGACGTTGGAACGGGCCAACTTGCGCTGAAGGTCCAGCATTTGACGCGTGTTTTTGAGATCGAGACCCAACGCTGATGGGATACCGTTGATCGAGGTCCGCATGTACTGGATCTGCGGGTCGAAATCAGTGGTCACGTTGCCATCGTTCTGCTGCAAGGTGTATTCAGCGACCGGGAAGTTACGCTCGGTCATCACATTGCCGACTAATTCACGGAAGATCTCGTCTTTACCGTTGTTACGCATGATGTAACGGATGTTCCGGTAGAAATAAAGCCGTTGGAACTCGTTCATCTGGGTGTAGTACTGGTCCAGCGGCCCAAACGACGCCAAGTAGCGACGAATGTGGTAGCTGTGTACCTGAGGTGTGTGGCAGTTCTGAGTCCGGAGGCTTTTAATAGCTCCCGGCATGGCCATAAAGAGGATACCCAACCGCGCAGCCGTGAAAAGGCTGTTGTTGATGCGGTAATCGTCCTGTGCCCAACGTGTAAACTGTGCTGTGATCCAGTCTTGCAGCTTTGGAATCAGGTTCGTCTCACGCCCTTCAACCAACGAAGAGTCAAAATAGAGAATACTATGATCCGGCGCGGCAATTGCCGTGGCCATATCCACCGGGCTCAAAATCCCGTGGATCAACATGTCCTGAGTCGGGTACTTGGTGATCAATTCGGTGTAATACCGAGAGCCGTATTGGTACTCACGCCAAGTGGCTCGGTGGATGTCCATATTTTCACGTGTGAAGTCGATTTCCTCATGAGTATCCATGGAGGTGACTTTCATCAACGTATCGGTCGGGTGATACTGACCATTCAGATTGAGGTAATACTTCCAGGTCTCTGGTGCGTCGTCGAGAACCTCTTTTCCAAGAGCCGACACGCGTCCATTGATGACCTGACAAGTAGCCTCATCTTTCACCACAAGAGTGGCGGCCAGTTTGGTCACCGACTCGTGATAGATCTGATAAAGATTACTCATCGTTCGATTTCCAGACGGATATATAGAGGTAAACATGACTGACGAAGTACGGCGGTTTACGAGATTCGCTACGAACCGTTCTATTCCGAACGAGGTCAAGGCAGCTATCTCCAAACTCGGTGCCGATCCCCATGGACCTGGTAACCAACGCAAAAACATGCGGCTACCCGATGGTCGTGTGCTGGCTCACGTTGCCAACACGACCATCGGTAACATCCGCGATGCTCGCAACTTGTTCCAAGTCTTGCCGGACATGGACTATGCGCGACAGATCGTCAACTCGGCAACGATCTCCCCGGGTGACTTGACCGACACCAAGGTTCTGTACACGATCAAAGATGCATCCATGGATAGCAACCTCTCTGGGCCTCTGCTCAGGAAGGTACAGGAGTTCTTCGATAATTCCTATAGGATTAGGCCGCTGCTGCAACCGATCTTGAACGATGTATTGTTCGAGACAGGTAGCTACCCGATCCTCATTATGCCGGAATCCTCGATCGACCGAATCATCAACGCCGACAACTATGGTGGCGTGTCGATGGAATCGGCAGTGGAGACTCTGGACGGTCACCTGCGTCAGGAAACTGATGACAAAGGTAACTACGTGCCATGGGGTATCTTGGGTAACTCCGGTAATGCTCCAGCCAAGGTCGACAGCTACACCGGTGTGTCGTTTGAAAGCCTGTCGTTCGGCCATGACCGTACCATCGGTAACTGGGATGGTGAAGTCAAGGTCTCCAACTTCAAAGTCAGTCTCGAGCAGTTGCTGGTTGACGTAGAAGAGAACAAGGAAGCCCGAACCAAGCTGACCGAAGCGAGCACCAAGCTGGTCAAACTGGTGGAAGGTAAAGGTTCGACCATTCAGGTGACAGACAACCTGTCCATCCTGAAGCGTCCGATGGTCGTGGATGCCAAACGCAAGATCGCAGTACGTCGTATCTACGGTGGTAAGCTGCATCAGCGTGCATCGCTTGAGTCTCGTGCTCAGAGCGGTGATAAAGAAGCCATGCGCAACTTGGCGGCCGTTGAACGCAGCATGTACCAGAAGCGTCGCTACCAGCACGTTCCGGTGCAGCCGCTGCTGACTCACGCTCAGACTGGCATGGACACCTACGGTCACCCGCTGGTCATGCACCTGCCATCTGAATCGGTCATCCCGATCCACGTTCCAGGCAACCCGTCTGAGCACGTCGGCTACTACGTCATGCTCGACATCGACGGTAACCCAATCAACATCGCGGACCAATCGTCGTACATCGATGACATCCGTTCGCAGATGAACAACGTCGACAGTTATGCTTCTCAGATCATCCAACAAGCCCGCCGGGGCTTCGATGGTTCGGGTGGCATGCAGAACGAGATCGTTGATGAGCTGGGTAAAGTCTACTCCGATACCGTAGAACGTGATCTGTTGGCACGTCTGCGCAGTGGTGCTCTGTCGGGCAACTACGAGCTGGGTAAGACCGAGAACATCAACCGTATGATGTTTGCTCGCCACATGAAAGGTCAGAAGACCGTCATGTTGTTCGTTCCGCCAGAGATGATGACCTACATCGCCTTTGACTACAACGAATTCGGCGTTGGTAAGTCGGTGCTGGAAGACGGCAAGATCCTCGGGTCGATCCGTGCTTCGATCATGTTGGCCAACACCCTGGCTACTCTGAACAACGCTGTCGGTGGCAAGACCATCGAGATCGAGTTGGACCCTGAAGATGAAGACCCAGTGTCGACGGTGGAGTTCATGCTCTCCGAACACGCTAAGGTTAACAGCCAAGGCTTCAGCAAGATCATCGGCTCTACCCACCCGTTGGGCTTGGCCGATCAGATCCAGAACCATGGTGTGAACGTGGTGGTCTCCGGTAACAGCCGGTACCCTGAAACCAAGTTCAACGTCAACCAGCGCGAAGGGCAGAACAAGCCAGTCGATGCTGATTTCGAAGAAACCATGCGTCGTCGTCACATCCAGATGTTCGGTCTATCGCCGGAGGTCATGGAAGGTATCAACCAGACTGACTTTGCAACCACGGTGGTTCAGAACAACCTGATGCTGTTGAAGCGGGTGATCCAGAACCAAGAGAAGTTCGAGCCGTTCCTGACGGACTTCGTACGCCGTTACGTGTTGAACTCGGGGATCTTCCTGACCGAGATGCGTCAACTGATTACCGACAACAAGCAGTACCTGCCAGAGCACATCACCCAAGACCCGGCACTCAGCGGGGACGAAGGGCTGCAAGTGGACGCGTTCCTTTACGAGTTCATCGAAGCACTGTGCGTTGGTCTGCCAGCTCCAGAAGTGGGCGACATCAAGAAGTCCATGGATTCCTTCGATGCCTACTCCGAAGCGTTGGACAAGGTCATCGACGCCTACCTCAACGAAGAGATGTTTGCTGCGGATACGTCCATCGGCATGGAAGAGCTCATTCCAAACATCAAAGCCGTTGTCAAGGCGGAGTTCCAACGTCGCTGGCTGCGTCACAACAACGTCATGCCAGAACTCGATGTGTTCAACACGGTCACCGAAGAAGAAGGCTCTCCAGTCTTCGATCTGCTGGAGGCTACTGTCGAGCATGTGGACGGTCTCAACAACTCGATCTCCGAGTACGTCAAGCGGGTGGTTAAGGCTGCCAAGCGTCGTGCGAAGGTGCTGGAGAAGATTGCTACCGAGAAGGCTGACTTGGAAACTGCGAAGAACTCTGCTACTGATGCTGCTACTGGCGGCGATGGTGGTCTGGGCGATGGCACTGATCCGACGTTGGATGCAGATCCAAACGCCGATCCTAGCCTGGACGGTGGTGACGGAATGGACTTCGACACTGATCCGAATGCCGACCCAGATGCAGATCCTGATCTGGCTGATCCAAACGCAGATCCAGATGCCGACCCGAACGCTGACCCAATGGCGGACTTGGATGCCGATCCTGACGCGGACCCGGCAGATCCAGATGCTGCTGACCCTAATGCCGATCCGGCAGCAGAGTTGGGTGATGCGTCTGACGTAGCGACCCTTGATGCTCCTGAGGGTGGTGAGGCTGCTGATCCTGCATTGGCAGACGTTGATGCACCGGTTGACCCAGATGCTGATCCTGACGCGGCTCCAGAGGTTCCTGATCTGGATGCTGAGCCAGGTGAACCTACTGATCCGGATCTGGACATTCCAGGACCAGACGCAGAGCCTGCTACTCCAGAGGCACCAGCAGAACCGGATGCTGACGCACCGATCCCTGATGTAGAACCAGATGCTGAACCTGCACCTGAAGTCGACCTTGACGCCCCTGAGCCAGAGGCCGATGCAGCCGCTCCTGATGCAGAACCGGTTGATCCGGACACTGCTCCTCAGGATGGTGATGTAGAAGCTGTACCTGACACCACGCTGGGCGGTAACAACCTTGATGTAGCGGATCTGGATGCTGCGGACACTGCTGCTGCTGAGGTTGATGCTGAGAACCCAGACTTGGCTCCTGAGCCACCTGTGGAAGAGACCGCTGATGCTGAACCTGCGGAGCTGGACATCCCTGACCCAGATGCTGAACCGACCGACCCTGTCGATCCAGAAGCGCCTGTAGAAGAGGAACCAGCTGAGGTTGATCCTGATGCCCCAGTGGTAGAAGACACTGATCCGATAGATCCGGATGCAGAGCCTACTGACCCCGTTGATCCTGACGTGGACCCAGTAGACCCTGTTGATCCAGTCGATCCTGATGCACCGGTTGAAGAACCAGAGCCTGAGGATGGATCTGATCCAGTAGAGCCTGCTCCTGAGGTAGATCCGGATGCCGATCCCGATGCTCCAGTAGTTGAGGAGGAAGAGGAGGAATCCGAAGAGGATAAGGAAGCCAGCAAGAATAAGCGTAAAGCTGATGCGGCTATCAAAGCGCTGAAGCTCCCTAACGAAGGGGGCATTCTTGATGGACTGCCTGACAACCCTGCACCTAAGGTGTAACTGAATAGGGAGGAGCCTTCGGGCTCCTTCTTATGTTGTCTCTGTAATTTAATCCGAGTCGTCCTGATCCTCTGAGTAATTTCGAAATGCTATAAAAAGCATTGTCGGAGTGTAGCGGAGACAATGCGCTAGCGGAGGAGCGAAGCGACGACCTCTCTTATTCTTTATAGTGAACTGGGGACAAGGATGATTAACATCAACATCGTAGCTGACATCCTGTTACTCATTGCATTGGCCATCAGTGCTGGGTGCAGTGCGTGGGTAGATGGTTACGTCAAACAAAAGAAACTAGAGGCTGTCACCGGAGCAGCTACCTTTGCCAGCACGTTACAGCTCCTCTTGTGTCTCATGCTCGTTGCCAAGATTGCAGTCCAGTTATCGCAAGGGGGTATCCGATGAACTCTATCGGCATGATCATCATGTTGGTATTCTGTTGTCTCATTCATCAGCACTTGGGTCGTTTAATCCGGTTGCTGAACTATACCCACATCCGAGAGGAGATGAGACCTCTGCGCGGGATACGGTTGGTGATGGCAGGGTTCATCATTACCTATGCTGTATTGCTGATTAGACGTCATATCGACTTTGTTAACTTGGAATTCCTGTTATGAGTGAAGCCGTCAAGCAAGAACTGAAGCGCATTGATGCTGAGATCGCTTACATCGACAAGATCATGTTGGCTATCCGTGAAGCGGCTGAAGAGAAGCGCCGCACCATGCACACCAAGCACCTAGAGTTCTGCCCGGATTCTCATCAACTCATGGAGCGCTTGGAGATCAAACGGGATGGTCTTCGGTCACGGCGTAGAAAGACTGAGATCTTCGAGGACATGCCTGAACGAAGGGCTGCTCTACGAGGTATCGCCGGCGCCCCTGCTCCAGTAGACGAACCTCCAGCCTCCCATTTCGTCATTCTTTGAATTCTACTCAAAAGAATCTTGGCCCTACATCACTCTAGTGTCAACGATCGTTGCGATGTCTGTTGACACCCACAATGCACAGTAAACCGGAGCAAGTGGTAAATAAATACTACGTCAGGTAATGATGTAGGAGAAGGTACCAGTCTCCGAAGGCAGCATCAGGCGCGCGGTCTGGCAATAGCCACCGCCCCTGACTGCCAATATGCCGTCGTGCAAAATCGTTCCTCTATCAGACACTATGGGAAGACCATTATGGTAAATGCCGTAGAACCACGTCGCCGTAGCAGTGATCAGATTGTCGACACCATTTATGATGATCACTTGAAAGAAATGGAGATCAATAGCCCCGCAGCCCTCTCCCTTGTAAGACGGCTGTTGCAGGACTCTGTAGTCTTTCCAGTGACCTCCCCTAACCGTTACGGTAAACCGCTGCAACCAACGACGTAGGCCCTACCCGTTCTAATCACACGCTAGACTCGTTAACGCAGTCTCCTTTTAGCGATACCCCAGTCACCTGCCATGTTGCGGGTCTACTCCCCATCTCCTAAAAGAGGATGATGGGGAGTAGGGGTATGTCTCTTTCACCCACAATAAACTAGGAGTAACACAGTGCACGTCAACCTTTATACCGACACGGAGTTCAACAGTGGAGGCGGTAAGCTGCTCTCTGCTGCTATGGTGAGCAGTCAAGGCCATCGTTGGTACGAGGCGATCCACCTGCCGGAAGATGTGAAGCTGGACTACTGGCCCAAGCATCACGTGATCCCGGTACTGGGCAAGGCACAGATCACCCGGGATGCGATGTTGGAATCCCTGCTTCAGTTCCTCTGCCAGTTCGACAGTGTCACACTGGTGATCGACAACAACACTGACGCTAACCACTTCGCCAAGCTGTTTGAAGAAGTCAAAGCACCTGTGTTGATCGACATGTTGTTTGTTCGTCCTACCAAGGCGGTCAAGCACGTGTCCAAAGTCCCACACAACGCTCTCAGCGACGCTTACGGCTTGATGGAAGCGGTACTGGGGTCAACGGTGGTCGATCAACGTGGCGTCTCACCACGGGCCGTTTATACGGCTCTTGAACAACGTCGTCTGGGTCTCAATGTCATCAACAGCGAATTCAAGTTCGTGGACCTTGATGCCAACGGCGATGTCATCGTAGAAGTCTTCCCTGTGAAGACCAGCAACCGCACCACAGTAGATCGTTGGACCGATAACTACAATCACGCTATCGGTTCGATCCTGCTCACCCTACCCGCATAACCACCTCGGAGCACCATCATGCAAAACCCAGAAGCAATCACCACTCGCGTCGACCTCGTTGCCCAACCACCCTTCAAGAAGCAGCCTCCATCGCTTCCTCGCATTAACTACGACCAGACCCTGTACTCGCTGCATGTACAGTTCGAATGGCAAGGTTACTGTGTGCGCTTTATCGGCTACCTGTCGCCGGGTACCCAGTACACCAACCAACGCAAACTCGATCCAGCCATCAACCTGATCCTGACCCGCCTGATCGTCAATGACAAGGCCGGGAAATTCATCGAGGGATTCAATGAAGATGCTCCGCTGATGAAAGCATGGAACGGTGACAAGCTGGTGTCAGTCGGTCAGATGTGCGATGAGCTGGGCATCGGTGACGAGCACATCAACATCTTCCTGCAACCGGGCAATCTCAGCGGTTGGGGTCTGAGCAAAGACTACGAGGACACTCCAGAACACAACGCCTTGGTCGAATTGCATGAGCAGGTAATCCCTCTCATGTTCAAATGCGGTCTGGGTGCAGTGAAGCTGCGGTGTGAAGACGGGCAGGTGGCGTTACTGGACATGTACCCTCTGGGTCTGTCTCAAGGCGACATGCCAGGGTTCTGCAAAGCCATGGTAAAGCTGGCGGGTAAACGTAATCTCACCATCCGTGCACATGGCGCTGGTGGTTCGACCTTCAAGCTGAACGAAGGCGAAAACCAGATCGTTCAGACATTCGCATCCTTCGCGATGTGACATAAAGGCCTAGGGGTAATCCCCTAGGCTTCTTTTTTCTTTGTTTAAATGCGATTCGAATTTATTTCAACAATACATAGTTACAGTGAGCAAGGAGAATAATCTACCTGCCAATACTAACCTTGTAAGGAGTTACACCATGGAAGCTAAACAAGCCGCTGTTCTGGGTGCCGGTGCTGTTGCAGTTGCTGGCCTGGGCTGGATGACCAAGCGCTTCTTGCAGAAGCGTGCAATCAAGAAAGCCATCACTCCTGCGGTAGTAGAGACTGCCAAGGACGCTGTAGACATGTCCCGCCTCAATGCAAACAACCAGCTGATCGCTACGCTCAAACAAGCTGCTGCCAAGAAAGCAGCCGACATGAGCCCGCTGGAGAAATGCTTCGATGCCTGGTACACCCGTATCGACACCCTGCTGGATTTCGATCCACGCTGGAAGAATGGCACCGGTTACTTCAACGGCGCTATGACTGTCGGTCTGGCCAATGGCAACATGGCGAAAGCCACTGGTGATTGTGGTCGTCGTCTGATCATGATCGGTACTGAGCACGGCACCGCTGTGTTCTTCGAGCGCTACACTCTGGGCCATGGTCCATTCGTAGTCGTTCACAACACTGCCAGTCAGTTCCGGGAAGAACTCCCGAACGGCAGCCTGAGCGTTGAGCAATTCAACGACTTCCTCACCAAGCACATGAAGTAAGGAGAGTTCATGAAGAACATCCTCATCAGTGTGGCAACCATCCTTGCCATCCGGGTTGCAGTAGACGTCTACTGCACTTCCAGCTTCCGCAAGAAGCTGCTGGCCCGTAACTCTTAATAACCTCGGGGGTGGCAACACCCCCAACCCAGGAGAAACAACATGCGTGAATTTCTTATCGCTGCTGCTGTAATCGTGACTGTCAAAGTCGTCGTTCATGTATCGCTCAATGCGATCGCCCGCAAGTGCTTCGAAACCCAAGCACCGGCATCCCGCTAGTTGTATCAATCTGGAGGCTCTTCATCGAGAGCCTCTACATGATCCAATTACCCTACCCAGTATCATCGGAGATACAACCATGAAAGTATTCACCTACAACCCTACCGCTGCATGCGTCTCCCTGTCCCGCGTTGGTAAAGTCCGCGGTCTGACCGTGGAGTTCTCCCGGGGTAACGATGTAACCTTCCGTCGTCATGGTGCCGGTTACGAGCTGACTCGTATCAACCAAGACTACAGCTTCAACCTCTTCATGTTCACCAGCTCTGTTGATGAGTTGACTCATGACGAGAACGTGATGTTGGTTGCAGCGATGCTGTGCCTGAACATCCATCAAGTAAAAGTGGGCTCCGAGCTGATCACCCTGGGTTCACCTACTGGTGTCATCCACACGATCATCATCGACAGCCCAACCCCACAACCAGTGCGTCATGCATCTGGCTGGGACAAGGCTAAAGAGTTCGGCGTAAGCGGTCACCGCAAAGCTGAGTCTCCTCGCCACACCCGTACCGCTGTAGAACCACTCCCATTGCCGAAGACCAAGAAAGGTTGGTTGGCACTGGGCGCTGTAGCTGCGCTTACTGTGGGTGCAATCGTACTCGCCGCAGCCGTAACTGAAGAATAACTAACCCGCACCTAGGAGTCGCAACATGTCTCAAGTAATGACCGTAAACCAGATCCGCATCCAACTGGCTGTCCGTACCGCATGGGAAGACAAGATCCATGGTGGCGTATCGAAATGCATGCAACAGATCAGCGCAAGCTTTGCTCGCAAGATCAAAGGTGAAAGCGACATGACCTTCCGCCATAAGGCGCTGGGTGAGATCGTCAAACGCCTGAATATCAACAGCATCCCTAAGGACGCCAAGCATGCCTTGGCTGCCCTGGATGTCTGCGACAAGCTGCCACGTGAAATCATCGGCAACAAGCTCGATGGTATCGCGTTCAACAGCGACGAGATGGCCATGAAGCTGGCTGACATCGCCTGGGAAGAAGGCGCTAAGCACGGCCTCGAACCACACGTCTACTAAGGACTGCCACCATGTGCAACAAATGCAGACCCCCTGTTACTGCCGCGTACTTCATCGACGACAAAGGTAACAAACGCGACATCAGCGAGCTCTCGCAAGTCATCGACGAGGTGGTGTTCCCTAAGCCGACTCCCGAACAGGCAAAAGCGTTCGAAGAGTTCTACGAGGCCATGAAGGACCATCCACCGACACACGTTTACGCGTTGGATATACCCGACGAGTAACACCATTAAGAAAAGAGCCTTCGGGTTCTTTTCTTTTTCTAACCAAGGGAATCAACATGAAACCAGAACGCTTGATCGTAGAGTGCCGAGGCAATCAAATCGGTCTCGAAGAACGCCTCCTCATGCAGCATGCTGAGGCCCACGACATCCCGGTGAAGATCTATTACGAGAAGCACATGGCTCGTAACCAGATCCCACTGTCATCCACTGATCTGGTAGCGGGGAGTGTCCCTTTCATCAAGCATGCATTGCGTCAGTTCGGAAAGGAATTGCCTCCTGAGGATTCTTACCCTGAATGTTTGCACCATCACCTGCACCGAAAGGTTGCAAAGATGGATACGCTGCGAGATGCAAAGAACCTGATCGACGATGTCGGCTCGCACTTTGTTAAACCCGTCACCCTGAAACGTTTCACAGGCTTTGTCACCTGCGACTCCATGGACCCTCGATTCAATGGGGCGTCGGATAAAATGCCAGTGTGGGTAGGTAAGGTAGTTGAGTTCGTCAGCGAATGGCGATGCTACGTGGCTAACGGTTGCCTGCTCGATATACGTTTTGCCGATCATGGCGGGGATCGTAAGATCAAGCCTAACCGCGGCATCATCCTAGATGCTGTACGTGACCTGACAGAGTGCGCAGCGCCTGCCGGTTACGCGGTGGACTTCGGTGTACTGTCTACTGGGCAGACTGCTCTGGTTGAACTCAACGATGGATTCTCCATCGGTGCGTACGATGGCATTGAACCTGGCATCTATTGGGAAGTCATCCAAGCCCGTTGGCAAGAGCTGATTGGCTAAGCGGCATAAGAGGGAGCCCTAGGGCTCCCTCTCACGTCTTTCTTTTTTCTTTGTTACGCCACCCGAAGGTTGTTCGGGTGCAGGCCGTCCACGTACTTCTGAGCCACCTTGGCAGCAGCTTCAGCTTTGGTGATCAGACCATCGCGGTTGGCATCCAGGCCCTTGTTCTGAAGGTAGGCCTTGGTCTTGGTGTTCGCTTCACTGAACAGCACGTAGTCTTCAGGCTTGCCCACAGCAGTAGGTAGAAGTATCCTCATGTAGATGTCACTGAGGGTCTTCAACTTGCCAGTGTACGGCTTGAAGAAGTTGTAGACGTAGTCGAGTTGTTGCTCGGCAGTCATCTTCAGCAACGCAGGGAGCGAGGTCTTCGAATCCTTCGCTGCCGCAGCGCCGAACTGAATCAGACCGTAGTACGGAGCACCTGCACCGTTGGCCACGGTAGGACTGAAGGTACCACCGGTCTCGAACGCCATGCAAGACATCAGCGTATCGGTACCGTCCCATGGCAAGGCCAGATCGGTAGCGATCTTGTTGGTCTTGCGCAGGAACTCATCGGAGACCTTGGCAGACCACGCAGGAGCCTTGCAGTAAGCGAACAGGGTCGCATTGATACCATCGGCAGCCGTCGATGGCTTCGACATGTTCACGGCCTTACGGCGAGCGTTCAGGAAGGCACCGTGGGATGCCCCACCCCAGATACCGTCGATGACGCCAGCGTAGAAACCCAGCGCTTTGAGGTTACGCTGAAGTTCCTTCAGTTGTTCTTTAGTTGCCGCCATTGTTGATACCCTCGAGGTAGGCTTGCATGGCCGGGTAGCAGTCCCGGAGTTTGGCGAAGGAGTAGTTGCTCATCTGCGCCTGGATCATCTGGTCATCACGACCCGTCAGACGCCAGTCAAAGCGAAGACCTTCTTGCACCAGAGTCAGAGGGGTGTTGGCACCGGCCTCGTACTTGGTGATGTGGACCGCGTTGGCGTAATCCCACGGCGACTTCTGTAGCAGACGCCATGCCGCAGAGCTGGCCACTTGTTCCGCCGATTCCTGAGCAAAGGACAGCAGGGACATTGGCTCAGCCAGCACCTTGTTGTTCAGGAAGTCGTTGACGATGGCATCTTCAAGGTACAGCAGCTTAGGCGTGATGGTGCCCTTGGTGCGGAAGTACAGCTTGGTGATACCTGGACGCTGGCGAGGGATGTACGGTTGAACATCACCGCCCAGATGCGGAGCAGGTTGACCTTCTGGCCACCATTCGATGGTGTAGCCGACGATGGCGTATTGCAGATCGCTCAGGTAGTTGAAGACAGTGGCGTCTTTGATGCGGCAGTTGGCACGCAGTTGCACACCGGAGTTGTCCAGCAGGCGAATGGTGCGGAAGTGACCGCGGTCCGGACCTGTGTAGAGTTCGTCAGCCATGGTTACGCCTTGAAGTGGAAGTCATTGATCAGCGACAACCGCAGTTGCGCAGGGTTAGCAGCAACGCTGTGCTGGATGTAGCTCGGCATCAGCCACAAGTCACCAGCTTTCGGCGAGATGTAGTGTTCGCCGAAGTGCGAGTCACGCACAGCACGCGGATAACCACGCGATGCATTGAAACGCGGGTCGATTAGCGACATGCCGGCTTGGGAATCTTCCGGGTAGTACACACTGGTCAGGCAGGAGTTGCCATGTAGGTGTGCACTCAGACCTTCCTGATGATCGAAGGCCTTGCCGAAGGTGTCGATCATGACTTCTTTCGGCATGACGTTGAAGATCTTCTGGATGTAGTCTTCGGCCACAGGACGCAGGATCACGTCACGGAAGTGAGTCAGGGCCGGGAACATCTCAGGGGTGATTTCCAGCGGAGTCTGCGAGTTCCGAGGGGACATGCAGTGCAGCTGATGGATCTCATCAATGAGGGCCGCGTTATCCACTTGGTCCAGCAGATTGACGTGACCGATCTCGATTTTCCATGGTTGGAAGAGTTTCATTGAACGTCCCTATGTCAGTTGGGGTCGAGGAAGTAATCGTTGACGAAGGAGAGGCGTAGCTCATCCCGAACGGGGTTAACCGAATGCAGGATGTAACTTGGGATGATGTACACATCCCCAGCCTTAGGCTCGATCCGGTAGTTACCGAAGTGTCCACGACTGATGTGGCTTGGATAACCACGAGCAGCATTGCCCCGCGGGTCAACCAAGACCAGACGTGACGCAGCATCAACCGGATACATCACCACAGTCAGACTCGACATAGCGTGGATGTGATGTTCGAGGTCTGCTCCGTCCTGGATACATACACATTGCGACAAAATGTCGACATCCGCAGCTTCAAGGCTCAGGTCGAACTCAGTGCGAATGTACTCAAGGACTTTCGGAGTGATGCAGCGATCACGCAGGTCCACCAGATCCGCTACCTCAGGAGCGTTGGGATCAACGGATACGAAGCTGCCGTTGACTTGCATGCTGTTGGCCAAGATAGCACCAACGATGAGATCAAGGTCCACCTGATCAGCAATGTTGAACTTACCGATGGTGGTGGTCCAAGGTTGGATACGTTCCATGGTCAGAGATCCGTGATGACGTAGTATTCGTGCAGCAATGAGAGACGGGTAGCCTCGTCGACATTGGGCACACTGTGTTGGACATAGCTCGGGAAGATCAGCACATCGCCCGCTTTCGGACTGACTTTGAAGTTGGCAAAGTGCGGGCTATTGCGCATGCGCTTGGGATAGCCACGACAAGCATTGCCTTTCGGGTCGAACATGACCAACGAATTGGTCGAGTCGCTTGGGTAGCAGATGGCAGAGATCACAGAGCCAGGATGGTAGTGCGGAAACAGACCTTGCCCTTCAGGAATCCACTTGCCGTTGGTGTCGACGTGGAATTCATTGATGTTGAACGCAAAGTGTTCCTTGGCGTACTCCATCACCTTGGGTGTAATGATCCGGTCCCGCATCTCGAGGATGATCGGGAAGAGTTCCCTGTTCTTGATGACCAGTTGACGATCGTCTTCTCCGTCAGTCATTGCAAACAACGACAGGACTTCATCAGCATACGCTGCCATGTCGAACTGATCGGCTACGTTGAACCGCACCAATGGAACAGACCACAGGTTGAGTGTTTCCATGGTTACTCCGTGAGGGATGCGATCCCTTCCTCAGTGCACTCGAGCAGACAGTACTTGACCGACTTGGGAGCCCAGCCGCCTTTGATCCAGTCCGGCATGTCTTTCAACCGTTTTAAGATCGCTTCGTACGTTTCTGGATCGCAACTGTACGGGACGAAGTACGGGTCCTGATTAAGGAACAGGTCCTTGTCGTCGAGGATGGTCCGAACAGGCAGGTTGTAGAGATCACACAGCGTGAAGGCGTAGATGATGGCCACGGCGTAACTCTTAGCCGGGTACACCAACGGGAATTCAGCCTTCTGGAAGTACGCCAAGGCGTTCTCTACTAGCTCACCACTTTCGACGAACTCCATCAGGGAGAAATCGTCAGTGTGCTCGGTGACCAGCAGATTATAGAGCTGCTGGTATTCTTTATAAGGGAGAGTGTGCATCATGTTCCTCTTTGGTCATCAGATCCCAGCGGTTCTTCATGTCGATGAGGCATTTTTCAGAACCCGTTTCTTCCATCAGGCGCTGAACGTCACACCGTGAACAACTATCGAGGAAACAGCAGTCGCCACACTCAGGATGTGCACTGTATTTCTCAAGGTTACGGTAGTACGCTTCTTGCCGGTCTGCGATCACAGCTTCGGCAGTCCACGGCTTTGCCAGCTTGAAGTTGTCTTTGTAGATGGTGAGGTTCTCTACCAACACAATGGTCGAATAGAGGGAGCCGCCACGGTAGGTGAATTCATACCCTTCCTTGTTGCCTGGAATCAATGGTACAAATTCAACGGTATTCACACGCTCTTTTGCAAAGTCAGCGAATACCTTCAGATCTCGCTTGAACCGCTCGGCATTCATGATGTTGTCGAAGCCTTGGCGGGCTGCCACAAAGGGGAACTCAATCACCTTGTGGATACCTTCGCCGAAGTCCATGTAGCGGATCTTCTTGAACGCCTCGTCGCTGAAGTGAGCAAGGTTACCTTCCTCGACGTTGATGGTGGCATACAGGCGACTGAACTCTGCTTTCTTCATCATGCCTTTGAATCGCGCAAGGCGATCCTTGAGGATGGCGACGTATTTGTCGTTGCAGATATTCTTCAAGGTGATGGGTGTGCCAACGTTGACATACTTGCCGGGCATCAACTCATCCATCAACTCAGCGACTTCTTCCAGATGGCGATCATGGAGCATCGCCATGTTGATCGTCAGCACTTTAAAGTGAGCAGCGATCTTGCGAAACGATGGGTGGCGCAATACCTGAAACCCGTTGTCCGCACTGGTAATGTCGGTCGGCCCTAACTTGAGTTCCAGCAGACGGAAGTCGTGGGCTTTCAAGTCTTCGAGCAACGCTTCCAAATCAGCCGTGTCTTCATCAGACATGTCGAAGGGAGCGAAGTTCTTCTCGACAGTACAGCCGGGGCAGCTATAGCCACACCCCTTGAGGACTTCCAGACCCAAGTTAAAGGTCTGGGATACACGTTCACTGAACATACTGCAACCCCACTAGGCAGTCTTTGATTGACATGTGTTGCATGATCGCGCTGATGCCCTTCTCAGAGCAGCTACTGATGTAGGGGCACGTCATACAGGGCGTGTCCTTCAAGTACTCCAGAGACGCATCCAGAGCCTTCTGACGCACTGTCAAGAGGTTCTCCATGGTCCATGGCTTAGGGATGGTGAACTCGTCGTCTAGGAACGGGCAATCATCCTTCAAGAAAGGCACCCAGTACAGCTTACCGTCGGTGTACAGCAAGTTGCACATGGTCCCAGTGTCATAATGCAGGTCTGGGTTACGTCGACGTTCATCCTGACCTTCAAGCTCAGAGTAGTACTGCGTGATGCGGTAACTCATGCGCTTGATCTGCTCACTCACCATCAGGGTCTTTTGTTTAACCCGACCGTAAGGGATGTTCAGGATGTCATCTTTGTCCACAGGGAACTCAACGTCAAACCCAGCCCGCATGAACTCCTCGAACTTGTCGTCCACGGTGTCCTGCGTGCAACTGATAACAAAGCCAGCCTCATTCAAGTACGCCGATTGCATGGTGTTCTTGATGTGGGAAAGCTTCTTACCCACCATGTTGCCGAACTTCTCATTGCGGAAGAAGTACGGCGCAGCAGGGATCAGGAAGCGGATAGGCTTACCTGGCACTGATTGATCGATCTCAGCACACATACTCGTGTACTTGTCCATGTTCGTCTCAAGGAACGCTGCGTTGAACGTCACCTGATGGAACATCTGAGCCATCTCTTGGAACTCAGGATGGGCCATGACCTCATCTTTGTTGCTGGCAGTCATGTAGTCGGTAGGGCCGACACCCAGATCGAACGCCACGTAACCTGCTGTGGTCATTTCCGTCAGCAGGTCCTTCAGGGCAGCGAGGTCATTGACATCACCGCCCATGGCCTTGTCGATCATGCATCCGGGACAGACGTGTCCGCACCCTCGGAATAGATCAAGCGTGATTTCCAGCCGCTGTCTGTGCTGGACGAAGTGTGGAGATTCCATTGGTCAAGTAACCCCTTGAAGCCGTTACAGGAGTGAGTCAGATCTTTCACCTCCCGAAGATGCTCAGAGAGGCAGTGACCCATGTAGTTACAGGAAGAGCAGTGACCATTGGTCGTGACTGCTTCTTTTTCTTTGGCACACCACGCAAGGTAACCAGCAACGCCATCCACATCGAGGAAGAACTCGTTGTCATTGGCATCGAACTCAAGCACAGCCAGAGAGCCCGTCGGTGTGATGTAGAGGTGATCGTCACTGAAGGCATTACGCGTACCTTCAGCCGCCTCTTTCACTTGCCGCTCATTCTCAAAGTAGAACTCTCGCTCAGGGTGTTCAATGACAGCCCAGACGAAACGCTCAAACTCATCAAACGGCACGTTCTGGGCATTGGCCTGGTTCGTGCTGTAGGGTTTGATCTCGACGTCCTTTGCATTGGCCAGCATGTTCATGGTCTGCACGAACGTATCGACGCTCACGGTGTCCAGGAACTTGCGAGAGGCCAACGTCAGGATGGTGAAGGGACGCGTCAGCATGAAAAGGTTGTTCAACACCCGGTCATGCATCTCCCGTGCTTCAAAGTCATACGACACGCTGAGGTCGAAGTCCAAGTCCTCGGTGATCTCGTTGAGCAACGTGAGGTTCGAGACCAACACGATATCATCCAGACCGTACCGGTGCAGGATCTCTTTCATCTCCAGCAGGTACTCGGGAGGCAACAGCAGGACTTCCCCACCGTAGATGTCGATGTGCCCAACGTCATAGTGCTCAAGGATCTCCAGCAGCCTTTCTTCAAAGACGCCCAAGTCCATGCGTGTCCGATCACCCAACTGCTCTGGTGTGAGATAACAGAACTCACAGCGCAGGTTACAGTAGTAAGACGGGTTTACGCTGAGGTTGATTTTTGGCTTAGGCATTTGATAAGTTCTCGCTGGTAGGGATTCAATGGAACTCCCATGGAATCCTTCATTACATCGAGGAAGTCATCCACGTTCTCGGTGCACCGTTTGATGACGACCTTCTTCAAGACCTCAGGGATCTGAAGCTTGAGTTCGTAGCCCGGTGGGAAGAAAGCCATTTGATCGACGATCATGGTCAAGTCCTCAGAGAATCGTGGAACCACTTTCAACTGACTTGGAATGTTTCATAGCCAGTTCATGGATGCTCTTGCGCAGGTCAACTTCGAAGTCGGCAAAGCCCACCGACGTCATGGTCAGTCCACGAGCCACCAGCTGACGTATGATCGCTTCGCCTTCCCGCTCGAGGGTGGTGGTAAGTTCTTTCTTCAGTTGTTCATGACCGTATTTCATGGTTAGCCTTTCGCGATGAGTTGGACAGATTCGTCCACGTAAGGTGTTGGGATCAGGTATTCAGTCTGACCGTTCAATTCAATGATGCGAGGAGCCAGCGTCTTCATCTTCTTGCAATGATGTTCAGCCAGACCCAGTCGTTTAGTGTCAGCCACCGTCTTACGGCAACCGTTGCACACAGGGAACATCGGACACTCGTTACAGGCGTCCTTCATCGACCACAGTTCTTCCTGATTGCGCAGTGGAGTGAAGAACTCACCCGCCATCTCTTTCTCGAAGTCGATGGGGTACTTGAGGTCGTCACCAAAGGCTCCACAGGAGAAATACTGGTTGCCCGGTTGCAGACTGCGGATACCGCCATCGCAATCACGGGACAGAGGGCAGATGGTGTTCTGCGTCGACAGGCGCTTGACCAATTGCTTGGTGTTGAACTCCCACTGCATGAGACCAGCGTCGTAGATTTCAAGGTACTTCTCGTACATGTCAGCCTGAGTGTACATGGTCTCAGCGTTGCCCATGGAGACGCCCTTGTTGAGCACCACAGGACCAGAAGCTACCGCGTAGTTAACCTTGGCCTCTACGCCCATCCGCTGAGCCAGACGCACCGTGTCAAGGACCGTGTGCTCATTGCTCTTATCGACGACTGCAATGAAGTCAGGACGATAGCCAATGCGCTCAAGGAACAGATCACTGACTGCCCAGAACTCTTCTTCAGTGAACGGCGTCTTATCGCCCTTGAGGCGTGCATCGCCGTACTGGAACGAGGTCGTCACACCCAGACGTGGATGACGGAACAACTCTTCCCACATCTCAGGCTTCTTGTAGAAAGGCCAGAGGTTGCTGGTGAAGGAGATCGACGCATCGGACTCCAGACGGTCTAGGATCGCGATCAGGTCCCAGTAATACTGCACAGGCATCATGAGAGGGTCACCGCCGTTAACGATGATGGTGCGCGTCTCAGGGTACCGTACGATGAACCGTTCCACATCCTCCAGACTCACGACCTCATTGGCGTCATCGGTCAGGTAGGTGCTGGAGCAAAAGGTGCACTTGAAGTTACACCGCTGCGTCGGCTTTAGGATCAGGTCCATCGGTGTTCCCCTTGTTCTCGTATTTGCCCGTCCAGACACCAAGGTAATCTCGACGGAATTGTTCGTGCTCTGGACTACGCGCTTCCTCTAACTTCTTACGAAGCCAGGTATCGTCACCCAGCTTACGAGGGAACCGAGGTACACGTGGTAGGCGACGCATTGGTAGGATGGGGTCGGTCATGGATAACACTCCAGATATATTCATAGGAATGTTTGAGTGAAGTTTTAAATAGCGGACATAGGGGAGGGACGAGCCCTCCCCGAGTCTACAAGACGACTTTGAACATCTCTCGGATAGAGCAGACCTTGGACTTGCTGTCCAAGACCTTGTCGTGCAGGAAACAACGCAGCCCACACCGGGAGTAGTACTCGCACTCAAAGCAACCGTAATGTTCCACGAATGCAACCTCAGCAGCGTCCTTGGCAATCAAGCCTTCAGTCTCGTCTAAGATCGCATCCTTACCTGCTTCAGACCAACAGGTACTGATCACGCCATCCTTGTTGATGATCTTGGTGGAGCGACACGTGGTCTCATTGATCACGTTGTTCTTCCAGTCCTTGATCGGATACGAGTTCGGGTACTTGTTGTTCAGCGCAATGTACATCGTGCTGATCAGGTCTTCGTCAGGTTGGTGATGCAGGTACATCTGACTGGGGATGTAATGATCGAAGTACACATCGTACCGTTCACACATCTCAGCAAACTCCTCGCCTTCTTTACCGTCAAGGAATGTCTGGATGTTCTGTTTGGTGATCACCACGTTGACCGTCTGGACCAGATCACCCAGCGTCTCGAGGTTCTTGAAGAACAAGGCTCGTTGAGCAGGATTGAATCGACCAGCGGGGTCATAAGACGTGGCCAGCCAGACACGCTCATCAATCACCCGAAGGCGTTCGATAAGGTGCCTGACTCGGTCAGTGTTGTGATAAACGAGGTTCGTGCCAAAGACCAGTTTGATGTGCTTGAAGTGACTCAAGGCCATCTTGCCGGCTTGGTAGTAAGCTTCGAAGAGTTCGTCGCTCACCTCGTTCATGAACAGTTCACCGCCTGTGAAGTTAACCACCATGGCTGTGTCTGGATGTGTAGTCGCCAACAACTTAGCAACCTTGTCGATCACTAGATCCCCGTCGAGACCCACTTTGGAATCGTGGTCCTGGTGGCAGAATGAGCAGCGCATGTTGCACAGCTCGAACAGAATCAGGTGAGCTTCTTTCCACTTACCTTTCTTCTCACGCAGGATGTCTACAACAGGGATCAGGTTCATTACCAGTTCGCTCCCTTGACGCAGTCCTTCAGGACGTCGACTTGTTCCGACAGGATGTACCGCACGAGGTTCTCGTCGTACTTGCCGGAGTCAGCGTTAGGCAGAGCCAGACGCTTGGCACCTTTGAACATGGTCAGCACCCGCTGCTTCAACACCTCAGGATCAAGGAGGTCTTCATCGGACGTGAGCAACTGATAGACCAGTCGAGTACGGCCCGCAGTCGGACCCTCGTCGCAATGATCCAACACGGTGATCAGTTCCAGAAGCAGGCCCTTGATCCACACGTCCGTTGGCTTGTTGTCGAACAAGTTCGGCTGGAGGAACATGGTGCTGTTCAGGTAGTGGAAGTTCAACGTACCTTCGAACACGCTCTGCCCATTGAGCAGGGTGTTCATGTCAGCACCGGCGAAGTCCCAGGCTTCCGGGTTGGCGATCTGACGACCCCATACGTCGAGAGCATCGTAGCCGTTGGCCAGCGCGATGCGACGCAGGATGTTCTTCAGAGTCTTTGGCAGCTTGCCCACACGGTTGTCGGTGAACAGACGCATGATGCGCCATTCCAGCGACAGCGAGTCTGGGTTTTCAGTAACCAGCTCACCGAACACTTCCTGATGAGGATCTTCGAACGCGAACAGTTCTTGAACGACCTGCTCGTTGATGGTCACTTCGTTCAGGATGTTGGTGGTCGGCTTGTGCATGTTCAGCAGCGACACCTGGAAGGTAGCCTTCTTGCAGAGCATGATCCAGCGGAACACGTCGATCGTGACGTTAGGCATTACTGCCTTGACCAACATGGTGTACAGGCGCAGGTAGGTCTGACCGTCGACGTAGACGAACACCTTGTCGTCTTGGCTGAAGATCTTGTCGAACAGGTCCTTGAACACATCGCCTTCAAGCGCGTCCAGAGACACCGCATAGCCAAGTTGCTCAGAACTCTCCTCGTACTCCGCCGGGTGATACTCAAAGCCCACACGTGGACTGATGGTGGCGTACGGAATACGCTTACGTGAGATACGGGATTCGATCTCGACGTAGATTCGGTCACGCAGATGGTACATGTTCAATCTCCTTGACCGTCTTGTTCATCTGCTCAACAAGAGCATTGAACTGTTCAGGGACTTCCTGACCGATCAAGGCCATGAAGAAAGGGTTGTTCTGGTGAGCGAAGAACGCAAACAGGTTGGCCCCAGCGAAGCAGTATTCGTTGAAGAACAACTTGTTCCAGTTCCAATCGCTCTCTTCGATGCCCATGCAGACCAACGGGAAGTTGTCATGAGCAATCAACTTGACGAAGTTCAGACCTACGAGGCCTTCTTCTTCATCTTGCGGGTAGTTCAGGACTTCTGACTTGAGGTCTTCTTTGCACTGGAAGGCATAAAGCGGCAACGAGTCCAGACGCCGGAGCCACAGGTCGACGAGGTCGTAGTTGGCTTCGATGAATGGCACTGGATCGAATGGCAGACTGAACGGTTTCCCGGTAGCCGCCAAGATCACGTTGATGGCCAACTCTTCCAGATCGCTGATGCTCACCAGTACAGTGGACTTGAGATAAGCCACCAGCAGGTTCTGCATGATCGTCTGGTCACCGAACTTCAACCGTACGGCGATGTTCAGGTTGGACAGGTACGTGATGAGCGCAGCGTCCTTCAGCCGACTGTTGTCAAGGCTGATGTGGAACTCTACGTTCTCGGTGAATTTGCGTTTTAAGTCGATGACCGGAATCGGTGCAATGGTCTGGATGACCACCAACCCATCGGGCTGTACGACTACTGTTGATGGCTCTTTGGGCAAGTCGTCAACAGATGGTTCTTTGGACATGCGAGATCCTCCCCACATTGGGTTACTACGGCCGGCATTAGCGTGACAGTTAGAATGGCATGACATGACGAACTCCTAATGAACATCAATACATACCAAACTAACTAGCAGTGTCTTTTAACGACGACCACGTGCGCAGTGACAGTTAGAATGGCAACTGGTGTGGCAGATGACGTTCGATACTGCCAACGGGCTGGCACGGCAGTAGGCGTTGTAGTAGTTCCACAACTCATCGCAGCTTGACTGGAAGTTACTCAAGTCCAGGATAGCGCCCTTATAAAGGGTCGACAGCGGCGCCGCCGAAGCAAAGTCACCAACACCGTACGCCGAGTTAGCCACCGCAGTACCGTCGTAGATCAGTTGGTTACCGAGCTGATAGTGCGACCGGTAGATCAGGATACGCATCAGACGGATGTTACCGAAGACGTTTGCGAAGTTACGCAACACAGCCTTGGCCTGCGCAGCGGCAGGAGCACCCGCTTGGAAGTTACCAGCCCCTACTGTTTCAGCACGGCCGTTGGTATCGCCGTAGAACCAGCCTGGAATAGATCCGGCTGGGTAGCTGTTGGTACCCCACGAGATACCAGAATTGCATCGAGCCCGGATACGCGCCATGGCTTCAACGCCCATGCGGTTCCGTGTAAGTACTTCGGCCATATCACACCTTTAGAATCAGGTTGGATTGTTGATTGCGACCCGAGAGGTAACGCAAGGTGTTCTTCAGTCCACCGCACCGCCCACTCTGCCATGGCAGACGGTGGCAGTCACCGCCGCACAGGTCAGACACGTCGCACGCAAGGCATTCATCTGCCCAAGTCAACTCCTTGGCGATTTGCTCCACACGACCATCGGACTTGAGGAAGACTTCTACCCCCTCATCCATTTTGGCATGATGCAGTCGAGCAGCCGAATTCGGGCAGCCAGACAAAGAGCCGTCGGAGTTGATGGTCACCAGATTCTGCTCACAGTTGCGGCAGTTGGTGTCCACCTTGACTACGTTGTTCTTCAGCTTCTCCTCGATGATGTCGAGGGTCTTGATCTTGTACGTTGGGTTGCGGGCCTTATACCGGTGGTACAGTGCGAGGTACCAGTTGTCTTGCTCTTCGTTGTCCGGGAAGATCGACATGTTGACTTCAGCGTTACCGTCAACTGTCAGGCGCTCCAGAGACACGTCATCCACCGCGAAGCTGTCCAACTGGTCGAGCAGCCAGTCAGGGGTGGACTTGATCAACTCACGGCTCACAGAGACCTTCAGGGCAATGTGCACGCCATGACTGCGGAGCAACTCAAGGTTGTTCTTCCACAGGTTGAATTGTTTCTCGTTACTCCATCGAATCCAGTGATCCCAGCTGGTGCCAATAACGCTACCGAAGTAGTCCTTGATGAAGTCGAGGTGAGCATCCGTGATCTTGAAAGTCAGGTTGCTGTTCGCACACATCGAGACATGCGGGTTGTCGAAGAAGTTATCGGCGTACCGCTTCAGCTTTTCCAGAGGTACGAGGAACGGCTCACCGCCATGGAACTCCATGTGGTAATGCGTACCCTCAGGGTACTTGGACATGAACTCTTTCACCCAGCCCGCAGTTGCATCGGGATCGAACTGGGTCTTGTCACCGTTCTTGCCATTGGTAAAGCAATGCTTGCAGTCCAGATTGCAGGAACCAGTGGTTTTGACATAAATGGTTTTGTTCATGTTAAAGCTTCTTCTCTAGGAACTGCTCCAAGCCAAAACTCAGCATGATGGAGCTGTCAACGTTGATGGCCCGATGGTAGGTACCGCGAGGGATGAATAGCGAATCCCCAGCCGACAGTTCTACCTGCCCATCTGGAGACTCAAAGACTTTGCGACCCTGGACCATGTAAATGATCACATCGTCGGGGTCGGTATGCATGGTGAAGCTCTTCGAATCCTTGGGGGACAAGAAGAGATGACAGGACACAGGACCGTTGTGGTTAAAATGTCTGCCCAGTCGACGACATTCCTCGAACATGATGAAGTTCAACCGCTCAAAGCCTTCGACCTTGATGGGTTTGGTTTCACCATGCTCGAGGTAGTCGAGAGGACTCAAGGCCCCGTACGACTTGTCGTTCTCGATGTACTTGACCAACTGCTGCTCGTACGGATGAGGACTGTCGAAGAAACGGTCGAGTCCCAAGGATGCCTCGGTGATGCCGATAAACTCGTGATCGTCCAATCTCTTCAACATGTGAACCTCATCGGTATAAGTCAGTTAGTCTTGCCACAGCGCAGGCCATACTTGACGCCACGCACCACCGCCCCAGATGTAGACCCCAGATCCGTTCCAGTGCACCGAGCAGTCAAAGCCTGCTGCGTTCTTCGGAGCGTAGCGGGCATCGTGGTCAGCCGAGTTCAAGTGATCGAACATGGCGCCTGCCGTGAGCAGGTAACCATCGGAGTTGACGGTTCGGCCACGGGTGATGGCGTTAGGGATGTTACTCAGGCCCACTTGTGTTTTAGTCACGTTGTGCGGGTTGCTGTAGTTCTGGATGTGGCTGTTGAGCAAGGTGCCTGCGATAGCAGTGATCGCGTCCTTGGTTCGAGCCGGCGTCATGAAGCGGTCCGTCAAGATACCCGCTTCCGCCTCAGCTTTGGTGGCTGTCTGGAAGTTGTCTACCAGACTGAGTCCGACTTGAGCTTTGGTGGTGTTGTGCGGGTTGTTCTTGTCGTTGACGTGGTTCTGGATCAACGTACCGGCATGCACCATGATTGCTTGGTACACACGCAACGGCGTCATGAACACATCGTTGGCCGTCCCACCTTCCGCCTGTGCCTGTGTGGCAGTCAGGAAGTTGTCCACGTTACCAAGTCCGACTTGGGCTTTGGTCACGCTGTGTGGGTTGTTCTTCTTGGCTTCGTGAGCATCCACGAGTTCCTGAGAGATCCGGTTGGCCAAGATCGACACGAGTGTCGGAGTCATGTAGCGGTTAGCCACCACACCTGCCAGGGCTTCAGCGTTCGACGCGATCTGATAGTTCTCAACCAGACCCAAACCGACCTGAGCTTTCGTGGTCTTGTGTGGGTTGTTGAAATCGTTCAGGTGAGCATCGACCTTGTCGTCCACGGCATCGATGTTCGCTTGCAGCTGGTCACGGATGATCTGCATCTGCTGACGCAATTCATCGTGAGACGCTTCATCACCTACCAAAATGGCGTTGGTGATCCGCTCCAGTTGCCACACGACGTATTCCCACCCGTAGGTATCGCCGATGTCGTGGATGTGCGGAGCAGGCGGATAAGCGGTAGGACGACCAATGATCGAACCCCACTTGATCGGACGCTCATCGAGGTTAACCTGTTCGAGCAAGTCAGCCAGCGCTGCCAAGTTCCAGGAGTACTCGCCACCCACAACCTGATAGCTGATCTCGACCGTGATCGGAGCCTGCAACTTGATGACGACCGCACACTGCACGTCCTTACCGCTTCGCAAGGAAGCCTGAGAGAACGGCTGTGCCAGTACAAAGTCATCAACCGGTACCAGCGGGAGGCCAGTGTCCACGTTGATGATGGTAAAGGAGCCGGTGTAGAACGGGCCTGCCTTGGGTACGAACACTCGTGCGGTATTCGTGGTGATTTCCCGTCGCTCACCGACAATCAAGTTCGTCGGTGACGTACCGTCTAGATCAAGAGGGTACTGGATAATCGGTGGTACACTCATGGAGGAACTCCATCATCCGAAAAGTTCATAAACGACACACCACGTGGGTTAGACGTGGTGTGTCTCAGGATCAGGCGAACAACGGCATGGAGGCGTCGATGACTGTGATCAGTTCGTCGCACATCTTGCCAATGGAGTCGTCCACCTTGGCCGTGGTAGAGGCCGGCGTCATGATCAGGTTGGTTGCAGTACCGGTAATCGCTTGAGCGTTGGTCGCCGCCGCGTAGTTCGGCACACTGCCCAACCCTACTTGCGCCTTGGTCACGGCCTGAGGGTTATCGCGACGAGCGTCGAATGCCTTCAGTGCAGCAATTTCAGTCGCAGGGTCGGTGACGACCGCCGGGTAGACGATGTTGGCCGGTTGAACCGTAATGAGGTCAGACACCTCATCCCACACTGGGAACGTCGCCGCTACAAATTTCTTGTAGGTCAGCTCCGTGATGCACAGGCGGTTACGGGTACCGGTTGCCTTCAGCCAGATTTCCATCTTAGCCGAGGTATCCGTCCCTACCGACACGACACCGATCTCGATCGGCTTGTCGCCCTTGGACAATTGGGTTACCCGCATGCCTTTAGGAATCATCAAGAACGGACCAGCTCCGTCGATGTTGTCATACACCGCACCAATCTCAACCAAGAGCGTGTGGTGCTGGAACTCGCCCAGTGCTTCGTCATCACGACCGCCAGTGATCATCAACGTGACGTCAGCGGTTTGATCGGATGCCGAGTGAGACAGTTCACCCAACTTGACCCAATGAGTCGGAGGCAGAACCTCAGTCCCCGAGCCGTTGTCGAGCATCGGCATTGGAGGGACGTCTGTCTGGATCGACGCACCAGAGACCGCACTGTTAATGTCAGCCTTTACTTCAGGGTAGGTCTTGCCATCGAACTTATCGGTGTCAGCTGCCTTACCACTGAGGATGTCGGCTTTGGCTTGCGGGTAGTTCTTACCGTCGAACTTCAGCGCGTTACCGGCGTCGATGGTCGCGATCCAAGCCTGCAATTGAGCCTGGGTCAGGTTGTAGACACGGCTGGAGTTAGCCGCAGTGCCATTGACATCCAAGCGCCCGTTGATCAGATCATCGATCTCTTGTTCGGTGTACGTGCCCACCTGCGCCGCAGTAACATGGTGCGGGTTGGTGTAGTCCGTGACGTGCGCGTTGGAGCTGTCACCCACCAGTTCGTTGATCGCGTACCGGACAGCCAGAGGCGTCATGTAACGATCGTTGGCCGTAGCCGCACGAGACTCAGCTTCAGTAGCCACCGCGTAGTTCTGGACAGAGCCCAGTCCGACTTGGGACTTAGTCACGCTGTGTGGGTTGTTGAAGTCCTGAACGTGGTCCTGAACTCCCGAACCGACAGTCTGGCTCAATACGTAAGCCAGCAGACGAGGTGTGATCACACCCGAGTCGTCCACACCAGACAAGGCTGCCGGGTTGGTCGCGATGCCGATGTTCACCACGTTACCCAGACCGACTTGGGCCTTGGTTGTTTGGTGAGGGTTGTTCTTGTCCGCGATGTGGTTATCGAGTTCGACCCCGACAATCGCTTCGATCGCTTCACGAGTCCGCAGGGGAGTCATGTAACGGGCGTTGGACGAACCAGCCTCTGCTTCAGCCTGAGTGGCCAATGCAAAGTTCTGCACACTGCCAAGGCCGACTTGAGCCTTAGTGGTCTGGTGCGGGTTGTTCATGTCCGCCAAGTGCAGATTAAGCGCTGCGGTGGACACGGCGTCAATCAACTGCTTAGTACGCAGAGGCGTCATAAAGCGGTTGTTAGCCACACCAGCCTGAGCTTCACCAACGGTAGCCGTCGGGAAGTTATCGACCAGTCCCAGCCCTACCTGAGCCTTGTTGACTTCGTGTGGGTTAGCTTTGTTGGCGATGTGGTCTGCCAAGCCCCCGGCGTTCTTTTGAAGGATCGCCTTTTCGATGTCATCCAGCTCGTCGACCACTTCCGACATGCCGACGAAGTCGTCAATGTTGAAGTCGTGGTTGACCACCGGGAATTCACGAGGCAGTTCGACCACCTGTTCCCAGTTCGCAATGCGCGGGTTGAACGCCACGTTAAGCAGAAGCTCGTTGAACTTCTGATCGTCCAATACCCAATCGTCACCGATGGTCTGGTACTCCATGCGGAGTTGACCTTCAAGGTTACGATCGTAGAACGTAATGGCGCCGTAGACCGGCAAACCAATGGTATGAGACGCGTAAGCGAAGTGATAGCCGAAGTTGAAGTGCTCGCCCTCATTGAGGGGAGTACCCAAGGCTGGGTTGTTGACGTTGGCACCCTGCGGATACAGTCGCAGTTTCACGCTGTCAGCATAAAACGGACCGCTACGCGGAATGATGTAATAGTGATCGAACGTACCTCTCGAACGAATCGATTGGGTTTCGGTCACCTTGTTTGTTGCCGCGACACCCGTCGGATCGAAAGGGTATTGTGGAAGGACAGTACTCATTTATGCTCTCCGTGGGATCTCCATCGGTTCAGGTGCCGCTTGGAAAAGGGACCGTGAATTCTTTGAGTCATTACTTAAAAACAAAGCTTGTCTTATATTGAATATCAGACAACTGGCATACCATTATCGTGGGAGACTCGATAAATGTACGAATACCAAGGCGCTTTGGTCAAACACCGAAAGCCTGACGTGAAATTCGAGGAAATGAACGTCAGCTCTATCTCGATAAAGTCGCTGATGCGCATTTATGCCGAAGTCTACTTGATCCTCACTCACCCGGTCTTGGGTGTGAAGCACACCCTCAAGTTGTCGGACGTAGCGCCTCAGTTGGCCACCGTGCTCGACACCGTGACTGTGGGACAATGGCTTGTCAGTAACGGCAACTTGACTCTGCCTACGGTGGAAGGTGTGCCCAAGGCCACTACCCATACCGCCTTGGCTCGAGATGCTTGGCAGGCAGGTTACAAGCTGGACCTCGCCCTGCCGATCGGGTCTCCGTTCAACGATGCATTGGATTCGGATAAGACCGACATCTGGTTGCGTCGTGACCTCGAAGCAGATGCCGCCCAAGAGATCGACATTGACTACGTCGATCTGCAACGTCATTGCTTGGCCACTGTGAACGGGCTTGTGCACCGGATGGATGCGGATAAGGACGGGGCGTACATCAAGGATGGCGGGACTACCTTCCGTCGTTCTCAGGACGCCATGGTTGGTTTGATCAGCTTCAAGAACTTGGGCCGAGTGCATACTGCCTCGATCACCCCGGACATGATCTACCAGCCAGACAACACGAAGCTGTATTCCAACAACTTCTACGTCAAGGTTCCGTTCGACACCAGTGACAAGGTGATGGGCATTGTCATTGGCGGTTATCTGCATCTGTCCTCGAGTGACCTCAAGGTCATCGGCAGCAACTCGATGAAAGTCGACATGCGCCGTATCCCGTTCCTTGAGCGGTACATGGTGTCTCGCTACCTGATGGACCAGACGAACATGGAACGGTTCCATGAAGCGTCCCCCAACAGTACGCTGGACTACGACCTGCAAGGGTTCTACAGTAACGAGTGCATGCTTGAACTGTTGACTCAGAGCCAGTCGTTCATTGTGGGCATTGAAGTCGATCATCTGGTGACCAACATCATCACCACGGGTCGCACTCACTTGCCAGGACGGTTCTACCTTGACGAGCGGCCACTGTGGCCACTGCGTACGGAACTGGGTCTGATGCCTTCTTACCTGCAAGAGGAAGAGAACGGCATCTGGGTCCTCCGGGTCAACAACAACCTGCATCAACACCGGTTCATGAATACCCGCGATTACACCTTGCAACCCAAGGTAGATGAAAAACGGGTTTCGTCTGAACCACAAACCTTTGCTCGTGGTGACCTGGTCCAATGGAGCACGTCCACCGTCGAAATCAAAGTGCCGGTTGAGTGACAACATAGAGGAGGAGGGATGCCCTCCTCCTCTTATGCCGGATCACGGGATGTACATGTCTGCCGAACCAGAAGCATCATCGTTACAGGTGGCTTTGCTGGTAGCGCGTGTGACAGGAATACCGTCAATCTTGAACCAAGGACTGCCGTTGGCAATTGCTGGTCCAGCATGAGCTCCTGCACCATGTCCTGCGACACCATCACCCACTACGGACATCGCCCTGCCATTCCATGTCCAGTTGGGTTTCCCCGGACCTGTGATGACACCGCCTGCCGTATCGACACCAACCAATGAGACTTTGTTACCCATTAGCTACCTCCATCGAAGCGAGGAGTTTTGAGGGTCGTGCCTCCGCCCTGTAGCGTGAAGATACTGCCACCCCCATTGAGGGTGATCTTCTTGGCTTTGACATCGACGTTCGCATCAGCGGTCAAGCCGATGTTCTTCGGAGCGTACCCATTGATGTCCTGCTTGTTCAGCTCAAGGAACGCACCCAGCATGTTCTTGAGAAGGATGTGGGTGTTCTTGGTATCAAACAGGATGTGGTTACCTTTGTCGTCTTGGATAACGATCTTGCCAGATGCCATGTCGAACTGTACGTCGTACGTGCAGAACTCACCATTCTTCTTGCTGGTGCTCAGGGTGATCATCTTCTTGTGAGAGGACCACTCAATGAAGTACATGTTCTCTGGATCGTTACCGTCCTGCCCTTCGTTAGGGTTGGCGTTGATCCCAAAGACCACCGTTTCCAAACGACGCAGGTGATCATCCAGACCAAAGACCCGCCAGTAGTACTTTTCGTTACTGCCGAACTGGTAGATCTTGATCCGTTCACCACGGCGGATGTTCGGTGGGGTTTTACGGTTGCTGTCGGGTATCCATGTTGCTGGATGGTTACCGGACACGAAGGCTACACCACTGCTTTCTTTACCGTCACTGTTCTGGTGATCGTATTCCATGGCATCGACGCGATCCACGGTCTCACCGTCTTGAAAGCCAAGTTTCTCATGGGGGTTCACCATCAATTCGACGGACCCCAACTTGAGGTTTTCAGCCGCGGTGCCAACGGCCACCAAACGGAACATACTGGCGGAGTTATCCTGCATAGACACCTCTTGTTAAAATGAAACACTGCGACCTATCCTACAGAATTAGGGGAAGGACCTAGCTAATGTTTATTTCTGAATTGGTCTTACACCGCTGTAAGCGTTTTTATCTAAAGGGGATTGACACCCTAAGGATCAACCCAAGCCTCAAGACCCAGATCATCCTGGGTACTAACGGTTCGGGTAAGTCGAGTCTGCTCAAGGTAGGGTTCAGTGTCCTACCGGGCGATAAGGACGACTTTGAGAAGGGTGGCTACAAGTACATCAAGGTGCTGAACAACGGTCGGGTCTATGAGTTGCGTAGTGATTACTCAGGCAAGGCCATGTCGCACAGTTTCAAGGTTTGGATCAACGATGAAGAGTTCGAAGAGCTGAACGAGGGCCACACCGGTGCCGTCCAACGTGAACTGGTGCGTGAACACTTCGGCATGACCAGTGATCTGCACAGTGTCCTGACCGGGCAACTGAAGTTCACTGAGATGACAGCTATCCAACGTCGTGAGTGGATCACTCTGCTCTCCTCTGCGGACTTCGATTACGTCATCAAGCTGCACGGTCGTATCAAACGTGCCGTACGGGACACCGCAGCCGTCATCAAGCACCTCTCTGGTCGTCTGGTTAGTGAGACAGTCAAGAAGATTGACGATGTAACCTTCCAGAACCTGCGTCAGCAGTCGGCAGACGTGTACAACAAGCTGATGAAGCTCCATCAGCACTCCAAGCGTGACGGGTTGGCTCCAAGCTTTGCCCATTACGAGCGTGAGTACCATGAATTGCTGTCGGACATCGACGGTCTCTTGCAACGAACCAAGTATCTGAAGGGTTCTGCTCCAGGGATCGTCAAGGACGTCGACAACGAGGCTGTCGTCCAACTCAAGGATAGCCTCAAGTCTCGTGTGCAAATGCTTGAGGCGGCCTTACAGGAGGTCTCAGAGCGTCATCACGAGATCGACAAGCAACTTCATGACATGTCCGAGCTGGAGGAGATCAATCCGAAGGAATTGGCGGACATGATCACTGCTCTCTGCGACCAGAGACAGGAACTGATCGCTAAATTCCGTCTGGTTAAGGAAGGGCATCGCATCCCGGTCAGTGAGTACTGCTTCCCGATCATCAATGAAGTGATGAACCTGCTCCATGGGGTCAACATTCAAGATGACACGTACCTTGACCGTACCGTGTACGCCGCCAAGCAGCGCGAATTGGCCGAACATCAGAACAACATGATGAAAGGGCAGTCACGGATCGGGGAATTGGAGTATCGCCTCGAACATATCCGCAACTGCAAGTCCACTCAGTGCCCGAACTGCAACCATTCCTTCAAGGAAGGGGTCAATGCCAGTGAGGAAGACGAGATTAAAGCCTCGTTGTCCAAGGGTTACTCCTTCCGCACCTCGGTGCAGGAGAAGATTGACGACATCGTCAAGTGGATCAATGAAGCGAATGCCGCTGGTGAGGGATTATACGCTCTCCAACAGATCCGTGATCGCAATCCTGACCTCGATGAGCTGTGGCAAGTCATCAACATCAACGGTGGCTTCCGTTTAGGGCGTGCACAGATCCCGTTGTGTACCCAGTTCATGGGTGACGTACGGACCAACATGGCCATTGCGGACCTTGAGCGGGAATTGCACCCGCTGCGGGAACGTGAAGCAGCTTTGGCGAAGATGGACAAGTCGGGTCACCTGCGTGAAGTGGCCAACTCCTTGGGTGATCGGGTCATTGACCTCAAGACTCACCTCATGGATGCTCGTGAGACCTTGAAAGAGGTAGAGCAATTCCATGCCCGCATGACCGAGGCACGTGAAATCAGCAAGACCATCGAGATGGGCATGACTCGCCTCGATGAATTGATGACCAACATGACCAAGTTCGTGGCGGTGGAGGAAGTAGAGGCACAAGTCAAGCGTCACCAAGTGCAGTTGGGCATGCTGGAACAGTCGTTGGCTGAGGCTGAAGTCCAGATGGGCATCATCAATGACCTGAACCGGTCGCTGGACGATGCTCGTGCTGAAGAGGAAGCGCTGATTCAGTTGGAGAAACTCCTGTCTCCTAAAGACGGGATCATTGCCGAGCAGATCATGGTGTTCATTAACACCTTTATTGCTGGGATCAACGACGTCATTGCTAAGGTATGGGGTTACAACCTTGCGTTGGACACCTGCAACCTTGAAGGCGGTGAGCTGGACTACAAGTTTCCCATCTACGTTCACTCCTCGGACAACACCATCCCGGACATCAAGTACGGGTCGGACAGTCAGGTCGACATTGTCAACCAGGCATTCATCTTGGTGGTGTACAAGTTCCTTGAATTGCAGCACTTCCCGCTGTACCTCGATGAACTGGGACGGACGTTCGATGAAGTCCACCGTCTGAACCTCACTCTGGCCATCAAAGAACTGATTGACGACGACACCTACTCACAGGTGTTCTTCATCAGTCACTCCTTCGAGAGTCAGAACAGCTACCCTAACAGCCAGCTTGTGGTCATTGATGATTCACACGTCTCGCTGAAGAGGTCGTACAACGAGCATGTGGAGATTACGTGATGAAGATTCACGAACACACGGTGCAGTTCTTCATCGGGGCTGCCACCATGGGAGAGGGCACAGGTAAGTGGTCTGCTCCAGGGCGTGACTTGACTTACCTGTACCGTCGGCAGTGGGCACCGGGCCGTTGCTGCTCCATTGAACCCAGTGTAGCCGAGTGGATACAGTTCGGCTGCATGGTCGGTTACGTGGAAGGGCAAGGCATGCGCTTGATGCACGTGAAAGACTTCGCCCAACACTTCGGTGAAGGTCGATTGGTCAAACTCCTGTCCAGTTCTCCAGGTACCTACCTGAAAGAATCCAAGGATGAGATCCTCGACACGTTAGGCTGTCCACGGTGATGCGACATAGAGAGCGGGCCTAGGCCCGCTCTCTATGCTGTCAGTCCAGCGTTGGCTCGCCGGTGCTGTTGCCTTCCAGGGTTGCATCGGTCGCAGAGTACTTCGACGCCACGATCAACTGGAACCGGTCCACGGTGCAGGAGACGTACAGCACGCCTTCACGTACCAGACGCGAGAACTTCACTGGGATGGCCGAGTCCGGAGTCATGTCTTCTGCCACTGCCAACATCTCAGCGAGGGTCAGAACGAAACGACGGGTCTCAGGGTTCATCCGCATGAAGTCGAGGCTGGTCGAGTCCACGTTGATGTAGTCGTAGAACCGTTGGTCGAAGCTGATGATACCGTCACGGTTGTGAGGTCCGCCAGTCACGGCCACGCTGATTGCCTTGTGGCTTGCGCCGAAGACTGTCGCGTTACCATCGATGTAGGTGTCGGTGTAACCTTCACCACGCACCAGACGGATCAGCTCTGCCTTGCCGTAGTTGAAGTTCACGTACGAGGCGTACAGGCCCGACTCCAGTTCCCGGTTGGGGATGGAGTACTTGTTCCACATCGGCACGAACACGAATTCGGTCGAGGTGAAGATCTCTGGGAAGATCGCAGCCCATTCGTCCTTGGTATGGGTCGAGTGAGCCAGGATGTAATCGCGCAGGGCTTCCTTGATGGCGTCGACGTTGTTACCGGCGATACCATAGACCATCGGGGTCCAGTAGGTAGCAATGCGACGAGTCTTGTCCGCAGGATCAACCGGGTCGAACCACTCGTACATTGGACCACTGATGAAGGACTCAGGGTACTTCTCACGAATCGCCTGAACCTTCTCCATCTTGAGGTCGTGGGTCTCAGCAGCGAGTGCAGAGATCACAGCTGTACGGCCCAAGAAGAACACGTCCAACTCTTCAACAGGCGGCACCACTTCGATGTGGTACTCGTCGTATTGTTGCTCGAACACGTCAGACGAGAACCACAGCTTGTACTGGAGTTCGTCGTTGGCAATGTCACGGATCTCGATCACCGTCGGCATCCAGATGCCCGGAGTCGCTTGAACCATGGCGCCAGTGGTGTAGATCGAGTACTTGGCATTCCAGCGCTGCACAAAGGCTACGCGGAAGGATTCGCTGCTCGAGTTGAACTTGTTGGCCAGTGCCGATTCGTAGGCCCACTTACAGACAGCCAGCAGGTCCTGAGCCACGATGCCATTGACTTGTTCTTCTACGTTGTCACGCTTGCTCGAGAAGGCAATCAAGGTGTAGCCCGGGGAGGCTGCCGAGTTCAACTTCTCTTTGTTTCGCCCGTAGGTAAAGCCACGATCAGACAGTTCCCCGATCGGTGCCACGATGTCGACCGTGTTGTCAATCAACGCGGCGATTTGGCAAAATGCCTTGAGTTTATACATGTCTATCTCCGTGCTGATTGCCACGTACACTATGACAATCGTTAAATAAAACTCGGAACGTCCATACCATTTTAGGGAATAAGATGATAACGCTCTTTAAGGTGCTCAAAGCGCTCTTCCGCTTCATCCGGGAGATTTGGTTGCGCGATCGTACCTTCCGGCAGTTTGTCCGAGAGAACCTTTCCTTAATCGTTACGACTGTAGGTTTCGTGATCATGACCCTCATGTTCATTCACGTTTACTTCATCGTGACGGATCAAGAAGATGTGATCGCTGAGCACGAACGTGCCCAGGCTGCCATGAAGAAGGAGATAGAGGAACAAATCCCGTTCCTCACCGAACGCATGAACTGGTACCGGGATCGGTATTACGAACTCAAATCCAAACCTCCTGCACAACCTGCCACCACGGGGCCACCAGTGCCCCAGAAACCTCAACCAAAACCGCCGGAAGAAAAGCCGGCTGTGATCCGCCCGCCAAACAACGATCTCACCGAACGTTGGAAGCGGCTTAGCCAATAGGTTCAACCATGATGATTGCTGATTTAGTGAAGGGAAGCAAGATTTTCCATCTGGGCTGGATTTGCGTGTTCCTTGGATCGTGCACGTACATACAGACAACAGACAACCGCACTATGATGTTCTCGTTTGAGTTGCCCGCTGACGAGGCCAAACCTACCTGCGGTGAGTTCAAACGCACGGTCTACCTGCAACACGTTCGCCCTGCATTCCCCAAGGTAGACATCTCCAAGCTCACCCCGGAAGAGGTCAATGACGTCCTGCTGGCTCATGCTGAGAAAGTCAAGGCGTACATGGACCATGAAGAACAGTATCTGCGGGAAGACATCTCGCGGCACAATACCAGATGTGCTCGAAATACCAGCAATGTTTTTCAGAAATAATCCGGTGTATAACATGAGCACTGTGACGAGTGCCAACATTACTACAAGGGTGCAGTAAATGACGGATGTTAAGGAAAGCCCAGCATCCGTCGGGTACAATGGGGTTCTGTACGCCGACGGTGGGTTTTATAGCAATGAACGCGCTGGGGGGTGGGGTTTACACGGTTACGTGTACACAGCGGACTCGTTGCCGGATAAAGCCCGTGGAAGTGGTGTGCCTGGTTCGACACCAACGGCCAATGGCTACTCCGACACGAAGGATGAGCAAAAGGCCGTCAATATCCTCAATTACATCGACAGCTTCGGTGGGGTGCCTAAAGCAGGCAGCAACAACCACACTGAGCTTCTTGCCGCTAAGGAGGCACTGACTTACGTCCTTGAGAAGGGACTGAATGAAACGATCATCTACTCGGACTCCGAGTACGTGGTCAAAGGCGTGAACAAGTATCTCGACACCTGGAAGAAGGCTGGGTTCAGAAAGCCAGATGGTGAAGAGCGGGCTAACAAAGCCGATTGGTTGGCTGTGGACTCGTTACTGACCCAATTGCGGGACAGGAACAACAAAGTCACCCTAGCGTGGATCAAAGGTCACAACGGCCACACTGGGAATGAGAAGGCAGACGGTTGGGCTGGTAAAGGCAACAGTCTGGGCCTCAACGGTTACAACCTGACGTACAAGTTGGAAAACCAGCCGGAAGGGTATTGGAAGGCAACCAGTACTTACAACCGGATGTTTGATCAGCCCAAGTGGTATTTCAGTTCCGATGCAATGGAGCGCCGTGTCTCAAAGGACGGTCGCCACGTTTACTGGACTGGTCAGCATGGTGATGATGAAGACATCGCCAAACCACAATCCGACTCCAGCAACGCCGTCCTCTATCTCAAAGAGGAAGTCGAAGTCCTGGAAAAGGTACGTGGACACTTCGTGAAGATGGACAGCAGTCAAGTAGGGCATCTGTTCGTAGGCGCCCTGCGCAACATCCTGAACGCCGGTACCACCGAAGACATCATGCGCTTCGGCATGGACGTGCTCAGGCGTAACAAGGCCAACTGGAGTCTCCAGACCGAGAAGAAGATGCCGGTCATTCACCACGTCACGCCTACTGGGCTGTCCTACTACAACGTAGACAACCTGGAATGTATGACCGTGATCCTCGACCAGTTCATGGAAGGGGATAAGTCGGTGATCTGCACCGATTTGACCGACCTACTATATGAAGCCGTGGAAAAGAAGGCAGTGGTCACGCGCAAGTTGCGCAAGGAAATCACCTCAGCGGTGAAACACCTTGATGTGAACGTGGATTACAACACTGGCTTCGCCCGCGAGCTGAGGGCGATGGACGAGGTCCCGACGACGAAGACGAAAGTCCGACTCATCGTGGGTTCCGACATCATTGGTCGAAATGCGCTGTCGGCGCTCGCAGATGTAGTCAAGCGAGTGGTGGCCTTGACCTGGCGTGAATCTGATTCGGTGATCCGTTACGCAACTATTATCGAGACAGAGCACGACATTGGAATCTGGGCCAACCCGTTCGGCAATTTCAAACTTGTGAACTAAGGGCTCGGCTATGTACCGATCTGTTGCGATAAACCAATCACACGGATTTTGGGTCTCTATCAAGCGGACATTGTTCGTGGTGAGTCTCTACTTCCGTCTGATTCGGAACTACGACCCTGACGATTCCCTACTCGCAGAGTTCAACAAGCTTTTCTACCTGGTCAATGACCCGCGGTCCCTTTCCTTCCCAGCCATGGCGGCTCGGGTGCTTTGGAAAGGACCAAAGATCGATCAGGTAGTGAAGTGCTGCGATGACGGTGATTACAAACAGGCGGTGGAACTGGTGTATGGAACAATGCCCAAGTGGTTACGCTACCTGGACAGGGAAACCATGTGCCGCGACGTTGAACGCGTTCTTCGTCAATCGCAGCACCACGAAAGATTGGCATGACGCAGCATAGATGGGAGGGACTCGTGCCCTCCCATCGACCTTTATGCGCGGTGTTATTTTTTCAGTTCTTTGACGCTGTCTTTCAGTGCTTCGGAGAACTGACGGATACGGAACAACAGCACGCCGTAGGATTCCATTTCCTTGGCGATCTGTAGAGTGATGTCGATCAGCTCTTGAACGCCGGCCTTCGAGACGCGGGCATTGCTTTCAACGTACGGCATGAGCTTCTCGGACAGCTCCATGGAGCGCTGTACCGCTGCCAGCGACTTGGCCGCAGGGTGGGCTTTGTCCTTGGCGATCGCGTCGTTGATGTTGTTGTGCACGGCGCGGATGTCAGCACCACGTTCTACCACAGCACCGAGGGTGCGGGTGATGTTGTTGCTGTTACCGTCGAAGTAGTTCTTGCCGATGTCGACCATGGTGCTGGTGAGCCCCAGATCGGTCGGACCGCTGTAACCAATGCCGGAGGCCGATTCCAAGAGCACTGGATCGTTTGCCAACTGGCCCAAGGTCTCGTTGAAGCAACGGATCATGTATTCGGTTTTAACCGCACGACCCATGGCATCGTTCAGCAATGCCGAGTAAGGCAGCCACAGACCGATGAAGCCTTCAGGAACGATCACGTTCTTGTTAGCAGCATCGACGAAGCCGACCTTGCCTACGAACGAATCCATGTCACTGGAGAACAGCTTGACGCCGGCCAGGAATGGCAACTTCATAGCGTTGAAGAAGGTACCGGCACGTTTGAAGAACTGACCGAAGCGTTGCTTCGAGTCAATGGTGAAGGTGGGTGCGGAGGCGTGTTCCATGGAGATGACACGTGCAAGGTTCTGCAAGTCTTCCATGGAAACGGTGTCGAGGGCGGTTTGGTAGTCGGTGGTCATCCACATGGCTCCGTGTTAAAAGAAAGTAGTTTTTCATATCGTTTGCGCACAACCGAACCTCTTTCAGATGGAAATGAGTCAATGTCTAACAACCCTTTTGCCATGTTCAAGAAGGCTCCGTCGATTCGTCCCATGTGGAACATCGGCGCGCTCTTCGACATCCAGACCGGTAAGTATTACAAGGGCAAGCACGGCGAGTCGATCCTGTGTGGTGGTCTCAACCACTTCACCGGCGTAGCTGGCTTGCCCAACATGTTCAAAACGGTGATCTCGCTGTTCCAGCAAGGTTCCGTAATGAACAGGGTCTCACTGGCCATTATGATGGCGCATGACTCAGAGAATACGCTGTCACCCGGCCGTATCATGAACGTATTCCGTCAGTTCCCTGAACTGTTCGGTATCGATCTGGTCGAGAGTGGCCGTCTCCTGTTCACCGACGCAACCGTGTACAACGGTAACGAATGGTGGAACGTCATGCGCGAGTACGGTGAAAGCCGTCGCAAAGACAAGTCGATCCTGATCACCACCCCGTTCGTTGACGAGAGTAGTGGCGAACTGATCAAGATCCCAAGTCCTACCCTGTCGTTCCTCGACTCCTTGTCTGGTCTCCAGACTGAAGGTGTCATGAACATGTACGACAAGGGCGACATCGGTAACAAAGAGCTGAACATGGTGGCCATGAAGGCTGCCGGTGCAAAGAGCCAGCTCATCGACCAAGTGACGTCGGTGACCAGTGGCTCCGGTCTTCTGCTGACCATGACTGCGCACGTTGGTCAAGAATACCAGCTCGACATGTACAAGCCGAACGTGAAGCGCCTGAAGTTCCTCAAGGGCGACTTGAAGATGAAGAAGGTCCCAGAGAACTTCTCCTTCCTCACGGCCAACTGCTGGTACTGCGTGTCCCTCCAGCCTCTTCTGGATGGCGACAAGCAGCCTGAATACCCACGCGATGACGAAGACGATCTGAAAGGCGATACCGACCTGATCTGCATCACGTTGGTGAACCTGCGTGGCAAGTCCGGTCCATCCGGCATTCCGTTCGAAGTGGTGGTGTCTCAGTCCGAAGGCCTCAAGCCAGAGCTGACTGAGTTCAGCTACTGCAAAGGCTTCGAGTACTTCGGTATCTCGGACAAGGACGGTAACAAGGCGAAGGGTAAACCGAACTTCCGCCTTGATCTGTACCCGCAACAGAACCTGACCCGTAAAACGGTCCGTACCCTGCTGGAAACCGATTCTCGTCTGGCTCGCGCCATGAACATCACAGCCGAGATGTGCATGATGCGTAACCTGTGGCACGATCTGGAAGAGGGCCTGCTGTGCACTCCGAAAGAACTGTACGACGACATCGTCAAAGCAGGCTACGACTGGGATCTGCTGTTGGACAGCCGTGGCTTCTGGCTGCCGTTGGAAGAGAAAGGTACCTACGCCGACTTGCCGTTCCTGTCGACCATGGACCTGCTCAACATGCGTGCGGGCACTTACCGTCCGTACTGGTACGATGCAGCCGTCAAGGCCAAGGGCATCGCTACCAAGGCTGTAGAAGTTGCTGCCGGTAAACCTTCGGAACAGCCTGATCTTCCGAAGCCGGTAACTGGTGCCGATCTGTTGAAGAAGATCGCTGCCCGTCAGGAAGCGAAAGTTTCCTAATCATCTGAGGCCGGTGTGCGCAAGCCGCCGGCCTCTATCCCACAATCCTTGGAGACACTCTCATGAGCAACTCGATTGTGTCCGCCGTCGTTGACATGCTGGCGGACCGTAACCCTAATGCAGCCACTCGTTTCGCCCGTGACTTCACTGTCCGTGCTGATGACGAGCGCGCTGAAGTGCGTGAGCTGAATCGCTACTGGCGTAATCAGCTGACCCGTCTTCATTCCAGCACCATCTCGGCACGCACCTGCCTGGTGGACGACATCATGCCACGTGATTGGCTGCGCCATTTCGAACAACTGGTGCTGCCAACGATCGTCTCGCACGATCTCCCTACTGTTCACTGAGGAAAGCTAGATGGCCAGTCGTCAAGAAGTCACCGCGTTCATCGTAGGCTCCATTGCGGAGATTATTCCGGGTGACACCTACAATAGCGACCTGACCAAGAAACGCCTGGACGCGATGTCGGATGAAGAGTTCGATGAGTACGTTCGCGCTCTGGCGAAGCCAACGACTGAAGAAGGGATTGCGACGCAGGAAATCCTGCCGTTCTACTCTCCTAACCTGAAAGATCCACGGATCACAATGCCTAACCTCTTGAAGGTGGCAGACCTGATCGGCTTTGAGTTCTTTGAACAGCTCTGGCTGACAGACCCGCAAACAGGTCGGGTTTTCCTTACCCCACAGAAGTATCTGGTTATTGACATGACCGTACGGCGTCAGGCTCAGATGCTCACCAAGAAGTCTTCGATCCCAGAGAACTCCCGCCACGTCGATGAGATGTCAGGCCAGGTGACCGGTAAATCGAAAGGCTCCAAAATTTCGTTCCCTGAACTACAGGCACAGCTCGCCCAAGGGCTTGAGCACACCCTGATCGAAGAGATCAAGGTGCGAGGCGGTGACCGTGCCGCACAGGTAGAGTTCGATCGTCAGTTGATCGAGCACGGGGAAGCCAGCATCGTCGATGTGACAGCAGGCGGTGGTGTTACCAAATCGACTTCGACCGTCGGCATCCTCTTGCGGGGCATGATGATCGATACAGACATTGACGAGGTTTAAGCAAGATGGCAACAAGCGCTGAAACAGACCGCAGTACTCTGGAAGGGTTGAATGAAGCCTTGCGTAAGTGGGCGTCCCTACAGTTCAACGATCCCACCAACTCGATTCTTGGGTTGAAGGAACATATCCTGGGCAACGATCTGCCGCAGTTGCGGCGTGTGCGGTGGTACGCCATGCACGATGAGGTCCATGCTACGGAACTGTGGATGCGCTACATGGAGAACGAGGAGCTGGAAGGCGAAGTGCGAGAAACAGTGTTCGACTTCTACGTGACAGGCTCCTCGTTCATCTGGCTGAACAACCCAGTAGCCACTGCGCAGTACGAAGCGTTCATCACGCACCTGTCCACCAACCTCTCGTGGATGGCTCGTTGCACGCTGGTGCCTACTGACATTCGTCAGCACGTTGCCAAACAGGAGCAGATCGAAACATTCCTCAAGGGCAATCACTGGGCAGTGTTCCTGATCCTGCTTTCGATGCTGGATCTCCAGTAGTCTTTATTTCAGCAATACATTATCATTGAGACAATACCATGCAATCATCCAGTGCCTTCAACCTCATGTTCGATGCGGACGCGATGTTTGACACGCGCATGGCGACGTTGCTGAGAATGCGGGAAGACATACCCAAAATCCTCCCGCTGCAAGCCTACCGCAAACGCACGATGGACGATTGGGAAACCCTCACCGGTGGACTGATTACCAACGAGGCGTTCAAAGAGCGTTATGCCCAGCGCGACATCTTCACCCTTCGTCGCAGCATCATCACAGGGATGGTGCCGGTCTTGATGAACTATATCGACAGCCTGAAGGAGCGATTCTTCCGGGGTGTCGATATCAGCTCTATCTCGGTCGACATCAATACCTGGCCGTACACTCTCCCGGGCCCGATTGCAGATTCTGTCCAGAACTGCTTGAGGGTCTTGCTCCCGGCTTATGTCAAGATCAACATCATGCACATGGAGCCTGCCCGCATAACGCCAACATTCATGAAGGCGCACTATAACGGCTGGGTCACCTACGACCTCGACGCTTGGATGAAACTCCATGAGGAAGAGCTCTTAGGTGTGCCGGTGAACGAACTTGCGGTCATAACCCCCAAGCTCTTTTTGAAAGAGCCTGGGAGTTTTGAATTGGGCGAGGGCGAAGTGTTCAGCGGGATGGACAAACACGGGCTGCTCGAGTTGATCATGGAGGACTACCTCCACATCGAGCACGTTCCCGTGTCTGACTTTTGTTTCCTGTTGCCGAGGACTTACAAGCTGCCTGATGAGGAAGAAGATGAACCTGATCCTCAGATGTCGTCTTCTTTCTCTTCGCGGAAAGCACGTTCGGAAGCTTCCACAGACTGAACGAAGTCGTCGTAGTTGACAGGCTGAGTGCCTTGGGTGGTGAGGTCTGGAACCAACTGCACTTCCGGCAACACCGGAATGGCACGCTGAGTGATAGGGGCCATGCTGGCCACTTCCACAGCAAACGGATTCTTGCCACCCAACATGCGCAGCAGTTCGTTGCTGGCGTTGGCGAGTCGTTCCGATTCGTTGATAGCCGATTCTTCCACGTCGATCTTCCGCGTGGTGAGTGCGGCTTGGTCAAGGTCACGCAACAGTTGCATGTTCAGGCTGAGTTCTTTGTCGTCTTCAGGAATACCCTTAGCGAACCGACTCTTGAGGATTCTCAAGCGGATGCCTTGGGTAGTCTTGATCACTTCACTGGGATCTACAGACTGATTGATATGGATAGGGGAACGGTCGGGTCCCAGATATTCCCCGTCTTTAACAGGGTCCATATCGTCTCTAGCGAGGAATTCGCCTTCGAGCGGATTGATAGAGTTCATAGCTCCACTCCGTTAGGAAAAGGTATAGGTTCATAGGATCAGTGGTGCGAATAAGGGCCCACGCATGCTCAAGCAATTTATCGCCTGGTGTCGGCGTAAAGAACCAGAGCCTCTAGAAGGCGAAAACATCTACGAAACCCTCCTCAACCAACTGGAAGACATCCATGAAATAGCCAAACGAGAGTTCAACCTACCCAAGACACGTTCCGTGCTTTTACAGACGGCTACAGTCAACCTAGAGGACCTGTCCGACTACTTGATCGACGCATCCGTAACCATTACCAAAGGCGATTCGCTTTCCGGTAGATGGGCCACACGGGAATTTCGGTACGAGTTAGGCACCCTCGAATCATTTATATCTGAGGCTAATGCACTGGTCCATCCAATCGATTGGGTGATCCACCATAAGCTGTACATCGTGAAGTTGCTGGATGCGTTCCTGAAAATGGATAGCGCTGATCGTGACTACTACCAACGTAAATGCAACTTCGTAGTCGAAGACCTTCTTGCCTTGCTGAAAGCTAGTCGGGAGTGCCTGAGATAACCACCCAGGAATCACATCATGAGTAAAGAACAAGTTCGCATGATGAACGACGACGATAAACTGATCAAGGAAGCGGGAAACCCGCTCACCAATCTGTTTCGTCGTGTTCTGAAGGAGATGCGTGTTGAAACCCAGTCGTGGAACCGGCGACTGACAACGTTCCTTCAGAGCCCTCTTTCCCGTGTCCCCAAGAACGCTAAGGACATTGGCCAAGAGCGCAATAACTTCAACCGAGCTATTGCGAAACGTCACATCACGTTCAAGACCTTCCAGAAAGCCATCCAGATTTTGGGCCCGCTCAAGTATTCTATGAGCATTACCATGATCATGCGCGATGGTAAAGAGGTAACAGTGTCGACCGGGATGATCAACAACCCTTATTCGCAGATCGATTCGCTTAACGCGGTCGTGACAGGAAAAGGATTGAGTCCGGAACACGACAACGTCAATTACGACGAAGACACTGATGCCGACATCACTGACGAAGCTGTTGATGAAATGATTCATCAGATTCCAAGTCCGGTGTATCCAACTCGCAGCCCCGAACAACGTGCGCGCCTTTCCCGAGTCTTCTCGAGCGCATCCAGCACGAAACAACCACCAGTCGAAGACTAGCGGTTCTCGGTCGTCTACCTAGTTATAACAGGAACAGTGCCATGTCTACTGACACCCCAGCGAAAACTCAGAGCAACCTCCCCTACAAGCCGGAGGACGATGGTGTAACTCACATCAACGTCTACACTCGCGGTGCGACCACTTTGGGTCGAGGTCTGAGCAACCTCTCCGAATGCAACATTGACCACCCGTACTTTGGCCACTTCCGCACACTGGAAGGCCTGTGGTTCTACATGAAGACCAATTTCAAGGACGACCAGTTCCGCATCCTTAAAGGCGTTGCTGCACGAGATCTCGGCAAGCAGATGCCAACGGAACCGTATCCACTGTTCAACAAGATGTTCAAGTTGGGCATGTTGGTGAAACTGGAGCGCAACCCTGCCCTTCAGCAAGAGCTGATCGCCAACGATAAACCGCTGGCCCACTACTACTCGTACGGTGGTGGCAAGAAGATCATGCAACTGGATCGTCACCAGTGGCAGCTCGACTTCTGGATTCTGCTGCGCAGCACCTTGATCAACACCGGCTCGCTTGACTTGATTCGTCAGGAGCTGGAAGAGTCGATCAAGTACCACCTCGACAACCCGAAGAGTCCAAAGGTTGCTGAGTGATTGACCGCATGAGGGCCTTCGGGTCCTCATGACATCCACTTTCTTTTTTCTTTGTCCGAGGCTGACATGTCTTTGATCTCTACTCCGTTTTTCAAGACGGACAAAACCGAGAAGCTGGAGGCGGTTGACTCCTACGACATCTCGAACACACGCCCCATCAACAAGGTCTACGATGCAGCCAAAGACGGGGCAAAGAAGCTCTACGATCAGGTAGGCGGTCGTCAAGGTCTGGCCAACGGGATTCAGAACCTCGTCAGTGCTAAGGTCTCCGGAGCTACGGGCAAACAAATGCTCGAGGCTGGTCTGGGGATGTTTGGCACCAGCACCATGGGGATTCTCAAAACGGCGGGTAACGGCATCTTTGATAAGGCTGCCGAATTCATCGACATGAACCCTGAGACGGTCAGCAAGATCAAGGGCACGGGTGAGCAACTGTTCAACCGCCTTGAATATGGTGATCCGTCTGACCTGTCCAACTACGGTGAGCTGGCTACGCTCATTGGTGGACTGACGGGCCAAGAGCAGTTTGCTGAATACGCCAACATGGGTATCGAGTCGGCAGTCTGGGGTTCTGCAATCTCTAGGACCATCGAGTACGGTCAGTACAACTACATTGGTGACGTCAAGGAATACATTGACCCAGCCGTCTACCAACAGGCGCTGGTATACAGCGTTCCCATGGTGGCCAGCAGTGGGTCATTGGAAGCCCTGAAAGAACTGATGAAGCAGATGACGCCTGACGTCATCATCTCGACCAAGCCTGACTTCATCAAGACCTTCATGGGACAGTTCAAAGTCCCAGCAGAACTGACAGTGACCCGTGAAGCCTACGCGGTTGATCTGGTCGATACGCTGACTAGCCTTCAACCTGGCTGGTACACGTACCAACGTCAAGCCGATGAGTCCATCGTGGATCTCTCCTGCCTCTCTGTGGGCACTGCTGACGCCTTGAACCTGCTTCAGCTTCATCCAGTGTTGAGTCGGTATGCAATTGCTGCTCCGTACGCTCAGGAACTCACTGTGGAAGATGTCATCCGCAAACAGTTCCCCTTGATGGTCATGAACCTGTCCTAGCGAACATAGAGCCCGGGGAATTCCCCGGGCTCTTTTGCCGTGTCACTGACGATCGGTAGCTTGACCGAAGGCTTTCCAGACTTCGCCCGTCATACCAGACATTGCCCACATGGCGCCACGTTCTGGCGACACGGAGTCGTCGAACGCTGCCTGTTGGCGTGCCAATCGAACAGCCCACTTACGCAGGGCGTTGATCTCAGCTTCCAGCGGAATGCCTGCCAAGATGGCCAAGTAGTCCGTGTAGTTGTTATCGTCGTCGTACGTCGAACCCAGCATGGCTGAGGAGACCGCTACGCCGGTTTCACCACCTGTGGAGGCTGTCCCACCGCCCAGCCACGAAACGCCTGCACCGACGCCGTAGCCTGCGGCTTGGATGATACGGTCAGAGATCTCGAACGCAGGGTTCAACGGCATGTTCACCGCAGTGGACAAGTCAAGCAAGCCCAACTGGATGTCGATGCCCAAGAAACCACCGGTGTTGTTCCAGCCCACGTCACCCACACCACGCGTAATGGTCAGGCTGTCGACAATTGCCAATCGAGAGTGAGCCCGCCCTTGAGCGAAGTACTCAACCAGGAATGGAGAGGTGTGCGACTGCTTACCAGTGGACAGTGGTACCGACATTGCGAACAGACAACACATCGGCAAGATCAGGTTCTGCAAGCGCGACAGTGGATCACCGTACGGCGAACGCAGTGGGATGTTCAGAGAGAGTTTGTTGAACTCAGCACTGGAGCTGTCCCAGACCTTCGGGATGTCGACGTAAGCAGAACCTGCCAACTGTGCCAACCCTTGGATACCGATGCCTTGACCGACGCCTGTAGCAAAGTCTTTCACCGCGCTCAATGCACCGGCCACGATACCCGAGCCTTCAATGTTGCCGTCGAACATACTGAACCGCGTCTCACGTGCCGAAGCCGAGATGCTGTTGATCTGCCCTTGGATCGAAGGTTCTTTGGTGCCGTTGCTGAACGATTCGGTTTGAGTGCCAGTGTGGTCAACACGGAAGCTGACGAACTCGGAGGCCATCTGGGATTCCGACTTGAAAGCGCTTTTGGTTCGAGCCCACAGGCCTTCATCCATACGCCCAGTCTTCTCCACGACCGCTTCGTTCTTGGTGTCTGCCTCGGAGATCTGACCCATCATCTCAGAGTTCTTCCAGATGTCCACGTAGGCTTCGTAACTGGTGTCGATCTTGTTGACGATGGCGTACACATCACCCATGTCTTCGCCGTAGAGCCGCTTCTTGAACACCTCACGCATTTCTGCTTTGTTGGTGATCTTGTTGAGCTGCTTGTCCAGCAACTGACGACGGTGATTGACCAGCTTCTGTCCACGCTGAGCCACGGCGAACACGTCGATACCACCGTTTGCGCGGTAGATAGACGGGATCAACTTGTGGTACGCATCGACGTCCAACTGATCCATCCCGTTCTCCTTCTCGTAGAGCGCCTTAGCGCCCTCGTAGATAGGTCGAGGGATGATGCCCATGTTCG